>Ga0265294_10006038_pt1 | contig 14637 bp, 10 predicted proteins | sample MunlanPumphouse3_FD_192504 | JGI IMG/M metagenome (GOLD analysis project Ga0265294, IMG submission 192504) | Groundwater microbial communities from a municipal landfill in Southern Ontario, Canada - Pumphouse #3 | ecosystem: Environmental > Aquatic > Deep subsurface > Groundwater | place... | reverse complement strand
TCAGTGCCAAAAAGTTTTTTAAAACCGAAATCGGTAAACGGATTGATGAAATTTCCCATAATCGTAGAGTTAAATTAGTAAATTAGTAGATTTAGTTTCTGTGTTTGAAAAACGATGTATTCAAAGAACGTAAAAACGAGGCAAAGATACATCATTTATGAGCGGAATGCAAGAATTGTTAATAACTTCTGTCAAAATATACAATCATTGCGTTCCCTCAATGAAATTCTTATGGTTTTTTGGTCAATTTCGTCCGGCGGGTATTGCGTTTCTCCCTCTACCCTATGATACAGATAATCATCCATTTTTCAGGGATTCCCTCAAAATAATAAAGCGGGCAGCCCCATTTATCTTTTATTTTCAATACATTACCGTCAAGATAATAGAGCGCATTCCCCCATTTATCTTTTTGACGAATGGTATTTCCATCGAAATAATAGAGAGCCGCTCCCCATTTATCCTTTTGACGAACCGTCTGCCCATCCATATAATACAATGGTGCACCCCATTTATCTTTTTGACGAATGACCGAGCCATCGTAGTAAAACAGTTTTTCTCCCCACTTGTCTTTTTGATGCATAGTATTGGTTTCATCTACATAAAAAAGCATGGTTCCCCATTTATCTTTTTGGCGAATAGTTTGAGCCTCAATCCAACAAATATTTGTTGCGAGTAATAACAAAGCAACACAAATCAATCTAACAGCTTTCATATCAATATTATTTTTATAGAACCATAAAAGAATGAATAACAAAGGATTCAGAATGAAGTTTTGTTACGGACAGTGGAATAAGGTGTGGAATCATTGGTGGAGAACTCGTTTTTCAAATATTTGAAATAGCCATACACGGCAATCATAGCGGCATTATCGGTCGTAAGATCGATGGTTGGGACAAATAATTTGCGATGATATTGATCGGCAATTTGATGCATGGCGCTTCGCAAGCCACTATTGGCAGAGACGCCACCCGCAATGACAATGTCGTGGCAATCGGTAAGTTCTATCGCTTTCACAACTTTATTGGTCAGGGAACGGATAATGGCATACTGTATAGAGGCAGCCAAATCGGGTAAGTTATCAGCTATAAAGTTGGGATTTGTTTTTAAATTATCGCGTACAAAGTAGAGAAAAGAAGTTTTTAGTCCGCTAAAACTATAATCAAGTCCGGGAATATGCGCAATGGCAAAGGAGAATTTTTTAGGGTCCCCATCCTTTGCCAATTTATCGATCACCGGACCACCCGGGTAAGGCAGTCCTAATATTTTGGCAGCTTTATCAAAAGCCTCGCCACCGGCATCATCGATGGTGCGACCTAAGACCTCCATATCAAAGTAATCATTCACTTTTAGAATCAACGTATGACCACCAGAAACTGTAAGACAAAGAAACGGAAAAGAAGGAATTTCCTTTTTTTCATCTTTTTTCTGCAAAAAATTAGCCAAAACGTGGGCTTGAAGATGGTCAACCTCAATCAGTGGAACGTTCAAACTATACGCCATAGCCTTAGCAAATGAACTACCTACAAGCAAAGAACCCAATAATCCGGGTCCATTTGTATAAGCGATTGCAGATAATTGATTTTTGTGTATTTTTGCACGTTTAAGTGCCGTATCGATAACGGGAATGATATTTTGCTGATGTGCCCTTGACGCCAACTCCGGAACGACCCCTCCAAATTCTGCATGGACTTTCTGAGAAGCAATGACATTAGACAAAATGGTGGTGTTTTCAATTACTGAAGCAGAAGTATCATCACAAGAAGATTCGACACCAAGAATAAAAACTGACATAATCGCATAAATTTTGGGACGCAAAATTACAAAAAAAATATTACGAATCACACTTTGGGTTATTGGGAGTTTTATTGCACTCGATTTAACCCTCGTAGGCTTGCTTTTTGTCCCGCCCATTCAACAAAAAGTGGTGGATACCGCTACTTCTTTCTTGTCCGAAAAATGGCATAGCCGAATATCTATTGGGGAGATTTATCTAAGTCCCTCTTTGCGCATACACGCCCGTGATTTTGCAATTTACGATTATCGGGATAATAAAATGATAGCTGTCGGCTCGGTCAGTTCGCGTCTGCAAGGGTTTTCTGTTTCCCCGTTAAAAATCGCGTTGGGAAGCTCCGAATTCGACCAGGTCAGCGTTATCGTCAGAAAATACAAAAATGATGAATCTGTAAACATCGCAATTTGGGCTAGGAATTTCAAAAAGAAAGAGAAAAAATCTCCATTTACCCTAACGGCTTCTCTCATGCATCTGAAAAATTCCTATTTCCTTTTTACCGATGACAACAAACGACTATCGAAACCCGGGAATGATATTGATTACGCTTTTTTTGAATTAAAAGATATTGATTGGAAATTAATAGATTTCAAAGTGGTAGGACCGGATATTTCCGCCTATTTTGAACATCTGGCATTCAATCAATATACAGGATTTCAAGTATTGAACTTAACCGGGGACTTCCGAATTCAACCGAAAGGTCTGACTCTAAATCACGCCATGGTCTTAACCCCGAATAGTCGCTTGTTTATGGATTTTGCCTTTGAGTATGGGAAATGGAAAGATTACGCCGATTTCGTCAACAAAATCAACTTCAAGGTAACCACCCTGACTTCTACCTTAGGAATGAAAGACATTACCTATTTTGCCCCTAAATTGCGCGGTATGGACAATTCCATCGTCATGAATTGTCAGGTTGAAGGGCCTGTTAATGACCTAAAAATCAAGAATTTCTCTGCCCGTTATCAGGAGCAGACCTACCTGAATGGGTCAATGGAATTACGGAATATTACCGACTTCAAACACGCTTTTTTTGATGCACATCTGCCGGGAGTTGACGTAAATCTGAACGAATTATCCATGTTTTTGCTGCCCAAAGGAAAGCAAATTCCCCTGCCCAATAAAATCAGGGCAATGGAAACTGCCCAAATAGATTTCGATTTTACAGGCACATTGGCAGAATTTTCTACTCAAGCGGTGATTAACTCAAAATCCGACAATCTGACAGCAGCCCTGCACGCCCATGCAGATTCCAACGACCTCATCATCTATGACGGCAGCATTCACAGCAAAGGCTTTAATCTTGCACAGTTTCTCCCAAAAATCGGTGTTTTCGGACAAGTTGTGATTGACGCCGTCATCAGCGGAACCGCAGCCGATCCTTCTACCACCGACCATTTCGCTCAAACCATTGAAGCCGGCATTGATGCGCAAATCTCCCGTTTCGATATCAAAGGTTATCCCCTTCGCCAAATCAACATCGACGGAAATTATGCTCACCATCTCTATGACGCTTCCCTATCCATTCAAGACCCAAACTGTGAATTGGTGCTCAATGGTAAAGTAGATCAAACAACTGCTAAACCACATTACCAAGTTAATGCCAATATTGACCATATTAATCCCAATCAAATATTTGCACATTTACCCGAAATAGATAGTAATGCCACTTCGGGAATGAATAAATTTATTCGCTATGTACAACAGAATGAATATATTACACTTTCTATAGATTCATTGGGGTTTTCATTATTCGGAAATAATCTAAATGAATTTTCAGGAAATATCTATGCCGATGATATCACCTATCAGCAAGAAGGTAAAACAATTAATACAGATAGAGTCCGATTGTTAGCAATCAACGATGAAAAATCTCATATTTACAGACTTACTTCCGACATGCTCAACTTGAATTTAAGTACAAATTATTCCCTAAACAAGATATTGTCTGCTGTTTTGGATGTTGGCTACAAATACTGTTCCCATTTGCTTCCGGAGCACGAAGAACAAGTCCCCCCTCAGGTTGCAGAAGCCAACAGTGACCATTTTCTAAATTTTGAAGCCACCGCCTACCATTTAACGCCTGTATTGGAGGTATTTTTCCCAAAATTGGAAATTGCCAACGGCACAACCATTCAATTCTCGACTCGTTCCAACCAAAATGACGACAAAATCCTCATTCGAACTCCGCGTCTGGCCTATAACCGAAGTATTTGCCTCAATAATCTACAATTATCAGGCAATCAAATTGATAGCACTGAATTAGCATTAGCCCTCGACGTTCAGGAAATCAGTATTGGGGAAAAAGGAAGGTATAGCATTTCTAACTTCGATTTAGCGACGCAAATTAAGGATAATTTAATAGACTTCAAATTGGACTGGCAAAATCCGGATATGATTTCGTCGCTGGAATCCCAACTCGGCGGACAGATTAGTTTCCCTGAACACCGCGATATAAAGGCTCAAATTAACTCATCGGCTATTTATGTCAAAGAGTATTTATGGAAATTTAATACTGACCACTTGATAGAGCTTAAAAATGGGAGACTCTCTTTTAATAACGTAAAAATAGAAGCCGAACAGAGTAAAATCTCGATTGACGGATGGCTCAACAATCAGTCAGATAGTTTGATTGCCAATATAGAAAATGTTGATATTAAACTTGTTAATAAACTATTGGAAGAAAAAAACATGTCAGTGAACGGTATGGTTTCCGCCAACGTCCAAATTCGTAATTTCCAGAAAAGGCGTGTTTTGTTTGGCTCGGTTTTGGCAAAAGGTTTTGTTTTTAACGATGAACCTTTCGGAGATTTATACCTCTCTGCCGCTCTGCCAACGGGAAAAGAGGTATTAGTTCAGGGAGGGATCATTGATCCTCAATATTTTCCGAAAGATGCCACGATTTCCACCTACAGATACCGTAATTTTAAAGAACAAAAAGGAGTTACCACACACTTAAACGGACAATACAGCATTGAACAGAAAGAGTTTCAAATAACTGCCGACGTTGATTCACTTCCATTAGGCTTTTTAAGTCGGTTTTTATCCTCTTTCAGCCACGAAATTACAGGCAATGCGTCAGGAAAAATTAATTTTGTACTGAATAAAGATTCGATGTATTTTGATGGAAAAGCCTTTGTCAAAAAAGCTAAATTCGGAATTCGTCCACTCAATACAATATATGATATAACCGGACAAACCATCGATTTTAACAAAGAGGGACTTGCTTTTGATCATGTCGTATTACAAGACCGATATGGGAATAGTGCCATATTAGACGGACACATTCTTCATCAAAAATTCAAGAACTTTAAGATTAATTTAGGAATAAGCACCAAGAAAATACTTGTACTCAATACTTTACGTCAATCAGACACACCATTTTACGGAGATGGCTTTGTGTCGGGGGACATCAGTATTACAGGGGATACCAAGAAGCTCAAATTTGCCGGAAAGAATTTAAAAACGGAATCGGGCACCAAGTTCTACCTCCCCATCAGTTTTGCAGATAAAGTTTCCGAATCAAATGTCATTACTTTTAAAGCTGCGCCCATCGCTGACACTTTGCTCGATGAGTCCTTTGATTCTCCTCAACCGGAACCCAACGAAATGGAGATGGATTTTGATTTTACTTTTGATGTTACGCCCATTGCCGACATTCAACTTGACTTAGATTTATCGGCTTTTGGCGGTTCTATTGCCACCAAGGGTGACGGACGGATTCATTTTACATATAATACCAAAACCGATGTGAATATATTGGGAGATGTTAATTTGGCATCCGGCTCTTTTATGATGAATTTTGCCGGAATTATCAATAAGAAATTTTATTTGATGCAGGGTGGAAATGTCAATTTCGGCGGTTCCTTAGATGACATCAATATCGATGTTCAAGCGATGTATTCCACGACCGCTTCATTAAGTGACCTCATTACTTCAGATAATATCAACTTGCGCCGAACCCCCGTCAGGACTTATCTGCTATTTAACGGAAATCTGACAGACCCTGCTTCTATCAACTTTTCCTTCGACCTCCCCAACGCAACATCAGACCTTAAAACGCTGTTCTACAGCTCTATTGACACCAACAACCTGCAAAGTAAAACAGAACAATTCTTTTCATTGGTGATGTTAGGAAAATTTGTATCTACCAATAAAAGTGCCATTGCCTCCAGTAGTATTGAATCTACCGGAATAGATATTTTGACCTCTACCTTTAGTACTTTTTTGTCGCAACGACTAAAATATGTTGATTTGAATTTTGGATATCAGAACTCCAATGAAAACAACTCTACCCAATATAGTGTAGCAGCGTCCACCTCTCTTTTTAATGACCGGACCATCATTCAGGGCTATTTTGGCTACGTAGATGATAAGAACCAAGCGGCTGCCAATCCAAACTACACGCAATTTATCGGGGATTTTAGTATCGAACAGAAACTGAATCAAATGGGAACGTGGCGTGTAAAGATCTTTAATGTTACCAATCAGGACGAACTGCGCTATTCCAACAATAATAATCCTTACGCGCAAGGCGTTGCCATTATTTACAAACAAGATTTTAATAATAGAAAAGATTTAGCCGAATCATATAAACGAAACAAAAAAAAGAAAAAACAACCCCAAAATGAAGACAAACAGTAAAAGGATTATACTCATTTCATTCGTATTGATTGCGTTCATCGCCGCCTTTTGGTATTTTACGGATATTTTTATTTATATGTTCGTCGCTGTTGTTTTGTCGGTATTGGGCAGCCCATTGGTAAAATTACTAACGAAATTGAACATTAAAGGTCGTCACCTTCCAAAATCGGCTGCGGCAGCGCTGACGTTAGTTGTAACCATTTCTATATTAAGCGGATTCGTCTATCTTTTGTTCCCTCTCGTTGCATACGAAATTCAACAACTAAGCCAAATAAACCCGGACTTAATTACAGATAATGTCAGTAATATGTTGCTGAATATTGAAACTTTCTTGCATGAAAATGAATTAGTGAATGCCGACTTTCAACTTTCAGGTATAATTACCGGCCAAATCAACCAATATCTTTCTGCCATCAATGTTTCTACAATTTTTGGAAATATTATCGATGTTTTCTTCTCCACTTTTATTTTTGTATTTTCTGTCATTTTCATGACCTATTTTTCGTTAAAAGACAATCATATTATATGGACAATGATTAAGAAGATGATTCCGGTATCTTTAAGGGAGAATTTTGACAATATTCTCGGTCAGACGAAGAATCAGCTGATTCGCTACTTTGGTGGCGTTTTGTCGGAGATGGTTATTGTTGGCACATTAGAAGGGTTGTTATGTTACTTTTTGGGCATTCCCAATGCCTTATTAATTGGGGTAATTGGTGGTTTTTTGAATATCATTCCATACGTCGGTCCTTTAATTGCCGGTTTTGTAGCCCTTGTTGTCGCAATTACTTCGTTACTGCCGTCTGTGCCGTCACAGGAGATGATAAGCATCGTCATCTTTAAAACGATTGGGGCCTTTGTGGTGGTAAAATTAATAGATGATTTCATTTTGCAACCGGTCATTAGCGGCAAGAGCGTCAATGCGCACCCCTTGGAAATGTTCATTGTCATCTTGTTAGCCGGACGAATTGGCGGTATCTTAGGCATGATGTTTGCCGTTCCTGCTTACACCGTTATTAGAATTATTGTGAAAGAGTTTTACAGTCAATACTTTATTGCAAATGCTGAGGAGGATGTTGCAGAAGTTCCCGACAAACCGTAAAGTGCCCAGAAGGAAATAAGTGATTAATCGTGTCTTACAATAACGGCACCCAAGTCATTCAATCTTTGAACGATATCTTGGTAACCTCTGTCAATTTGTTCACAGTTGTTGATGCGGCTTTCCCCTTCGGCGGAGAGGGCAGCCAACAAAAGAGATACTCCGGCACGAATATCGGGGGATTCCATGGTAGTACCGCGCAATTTTTGTTTTCTGTTAAGTCCAATTACCGTTGCTCGATGTGGGTCACAGAGAATAATTTGCGCGCCCATTTCTTTTAATTTGTCAACGAAAAACAGGCGGCTTTCAAACATTTTTTGATGTATCAATACACTTCCTTTCGCCTGAATAGCCGTTACTAAGACAATACTGATTAAGTCGGGGGTAAAGCCGGGCCACGGCGCGTCGCTAATGGTGAGAATAGAGCCATCCATATTGGTTTCTACTTCATACTCGGTTTGATGTGGAATGTGAATGTCATCACCTTTTATCTCTAAGTGAATTCCTAATTTTGAAAACACGGAGGGAATAATCCCCAAGTGTTGGCACATGCAGTTACGAATGGTTATATCCGACTGTGTAATGGCTGCCAAACCAATAAAACTACCTATTTCAATCATATCGGGCAAAATGGTATGCTCACAACCCTTCAGTTCCCGCACTCCTTCGATGGTTAGTAAATTGGAACCAATGCCGGAAATTTTCGCACCCATTTTATTCAACATAGAGCATAATTGATAGATATACGGTTCACAAGCAGCGTTAAAAATCGTAGTTTTCCCTTCTGCCAAAACTGCTGCCATCAACACATTGGCCGTTCCGGTAACCGATGCCTCACTCAGCAAGATATACTTCCCCTTCAATGGATTCGCCGTCAATTCAAACAGAGTGGTGTGATGGTTATAATTGACTTTTGCTCCCAATTCTACAAATCCTTCAAAGTGTGCGGTCAAAGGACGGCGTCCAATTTTGTCGCCGCCGGGTTTGGCAGCGTATGCTTTATGAAAACGACCCAACAAAGGTCCCAGAATCATAATAGAGGCCCGAATGGCTCCCGATAGTTTCACAAATTCGGGTGACTTCAGATAGTCAAAATTGATACTATCCGCAGTAAATTCGTATGTATTTCTGTCTATCGGGGTAACTTTAACTCCCAAAGACATCAAAATTTCAATTAACCGCTTCACATCGCGAATATCGGGCAAATTCCTAATTCGAACCGTTTCAGGGGTTAATAAAACGGCACACAAAACTTGCAATGCCTCATTTTTAGCTCCCTGCGGTGTAATTTCACCCGACAAAGAAGCATTTCCTTGAATAATAAATGAACTCACGATTCTTTATTTATAGTTTCGGCAAATATACATATTAATTTAAAAAAAATATGAAGCTCCCGAATTATTATTAAACAATTGAATCTTCATAAAAAAAGGAATAATGATGATATTAATCATTCATTATCAATAAATTACATCCTCTTATCTCGGAATTGTCCATGCGTCCCAGTACTGCGAATTGAGAATTGGAATAAAATCGTCCCAAATCGTCGGTAGCAATAAATGCACACGAATAAAAATTGGCTAAATCTATCACGTTAATTGCGCCGGAAGTAGCTGTTGGTAAAACAGATAGCGGGTTTTTTTCATCACGCGGCAGCACTTTCATCCAAGGCGGAGTACTAAAAAGATTATCCTTGCAACTATACGCTTGCGACAGTAACTCGCACATTCCATACTCGGAATGTATGGTTTTTACACCAAACCCTGATTTCAATATCGCATACAAGTCCTCTTTTACCATTTCCTTGCGTTTCCCTTTCATCCCACCGGTTTCAAAAACAATCAACTCGGGAAAATCGACCTGATATTTTTCAACAAAATCCAATAACGCATACGTCACCCCTATCAATATTGTTTTTTGATTATTCTGTTTTAAAAATTGCAACTTTTCATAAAGTTTTTGATAATCATATAGATAAAATCCACTATCGCTTCTTGCAGAACGAGTTATCAAAGAATCCATCATATAAATTAAAGAAGAACCTTCCCGTTCCAAATAATTGGGCAGCAAAGCCAAAAACACATAATCGGACGCTTGACCGTAAAAATACTCAAAACCTTTTGTAAAACTTTTTTCGTAAATAGTGACATCTTTTAAGTGGTGATACGAGTGAATCTGACTAACCGTTCCGCTGCTGCTAAAGCTAATTTGCGGCACAAAATCGGTGGTCATAACGGCATGCGTTTTGAAAAAAGAAATGGGCAAAAAAGGAATTTGCGAAAGAATGGTAACATTCTCTTTATCAACGGGTAATAGGTCGCAATACTGACGATAAACGGCATTGTTTTCATATTGAAAACGGTATAGTAAGCGTGCGTAATGCAAGAAATCATCTTCACTTAACGGCTGAAAAACATCTTGAGGTTGATAGGGCAATTGATAATCTTTCATGGTTTCTCAGAACTACATTATTTAACGCCGGTACGGAAAAGCCGTTGGTGCTTCCAAAAAAAATGGATCAATCCTTTCACGTGCATCCACGACATTTTTGAAAAAATCTTTTTATTAGTGATTTTTTGATAATGGTGAATAATGCTGACATAAGGGATATAAACGACTTCTTTTCCATATTTCCAGCAACGAAGACAGAAATCTGCATCTTCCGGACCGTAAAAAATACGTTCATCTAAGTAGCCGATTTCATCGATTAAGTCGCGGCGAATCATCTGGCAGGCTCCGATGACATATTCGCAAGTAAACGGAATATCTTGCTCCATTTCTTTCAGATAGAAATACTTACGATTGGAATACCAAATACTGCCAGCCACACTTCGAATAAAACGGAAATTATTGATCAGTGGTAATTTATTCAAAAAAGCAAAAATAACGTTTTTGAATTTTTGCGTGAGTGTGGGCATTTTAAGGCAACTTTGCTGGGCATCGCCTTGCGCAGAAACCAATTTTGTGGCACAAATTCCGGTTTGAGGGTGGGTATCCAAATAGTTTTTCATCGCCGTAAAAGCCGCACAATTGGCTTCCGTATCCACATCCAAAAGCCAAATATAGTCGCCGGAAGCCATCGAAATACCCACATTTCGCGCGCCGGCAACTCCTTTGTTGATTCCCAAGTTGCGGTAACGAATGTGCGGATAATGCTCCCTTACAAATAATTCTGTATCATCGACCGAACCATTGTCGATAAAAATAATTTCGGTATCGGAATCAGCAACTGCCTGTTGCAAATGTTCCAGACACGCCGGAATATATTGCATGGCATTCCAAGATATGACGATAACCGAGCATTTCATACTAACCAAACAATTTAATTTTTAATGCCTTCAAAGCACACGTAAAGTCTTTGAAAGAATGAAATTTCCCTAATTGACGCACAATAAAACGAGGAGAAAGAAAGAAAAACAGATTGTTTCTAAACAACAATTTTTCCATTTCTTGGGAACTTAAGTGGGGGTAATTCAAAATAGAATGACGCTGCACATCGGTCGGACGATATTCGTCCCCTTCAATCCAATGATTATCCTTTGCCATCTGATAAAACTCGGTACCGGGAAACGGCGACACAATATTAAACATTACTTGACTGACTTTCAGCTTTTTCACCTCTCTCAGCGTATTCTTGATGGTTTCCTTGGTTTCTAACGGACTGGTTCCTATCAAAATATTGAGTTTTACAGGTACTTTGTATTGATTGAGAAACCGAATAGATTCGATAATCTGTTTTCTGGTAATTTTTTTATGGATAAATTTCAAAATATCATCATCAAACGATTCAACTCCTAAATCAACGAATTGGCAATGGGAATCCGCCAATATTTTCGCTATATTTTCGGTAATGGCATCCACCCGTGCTTGGCACCCCCAACGAATACCATGCCGTTTCATTGCATCAGCTATCGGAATCAATCTTTTTTCATTCCAGATAAAGTTATCATCTAAAAATGCAATTGCCTTATAACCTTGAGAAGCAAGTAGTTCTATTTCTTCAACAACATTTTCTACTGAGCGGAAACCGACCGGAGGCTTGCAATGATGAACGGATTTATACTCAATTTCGCGGGCAAAAGTCAAGGAGCTGGGCACACAATAAATGCACGAATACGGGCAATTTCGGGAGGTCACGACTGCGGTATAGGGCATTTGTTTTAATTTGGGATTGCTAAAAGGAAAATGAGCAATAAAATGGCGAGCAGGGAAAGGAAGTTCATCCAAGTTTTGAATTAGCTCGCGGCTTGGGTTATGAATAATTTGTCCGTTTTGAAGAAAAGAAATTCCATCAATAAGGGCAAAATTTCCTTGATTTTCAATACATTTCACCAGTTCCACCGTTGTCAGGTCAGGTTCTCCCCGCACGGCAAAGCTATGTTCATCCAGCAAAAATTGATCGGTAAAATAGGTCGGAGCCGGACCTAAAAAGAGAATATCGCACAACGGGTGATAACGGCGAATCAGTTGAGTAACATGCAAATCGGTAGGAATCGCGAGATTGACGCTCCAAATAATATAGATATGCGAATCATCTTTTGATATAAAATATTCAAAATCAGCTGTTTTAGTCCAAATAAAGCGGTAATCGACTTCATAATTCTCGCGTTCCAAGCAAGCCGCAACCGTTAGTTCGTATAAGTTAGGCATCGGATAGACGACAGAAGTACATCCGGCGGTACGTTCCGCGGGTTGCTGATGATTAAAAGAAGGGGGAACCAGAAAAGTTATTCTCATTATCGTTCTTAGTATAAGGTCTTAAAGTTAGCCAGCACAGTTTTCTGAGCGCGCACTTTATCTCCTATTTTAACACAAATTTGTGTGTTAGTGGGCAAAAAAACATCTACGCGGGAACCAAAACGAATCATTCCCATTTCAACACCTTGGGTAACTTTGTCCCCCACTTTCGGATAAGAGACAATCCTTCGCGCCACAGTTCCGGCAATCTGCCGAAATAGCACCACCATTCTTTCATCTTTTCGCACTACAACGCTGTTATGCTCATTTTCAACAGAAGATTTCGGAAGGTGTGCAATGAAATACTTGCCGGGGTGGTATCTTACATATTCCACTTCGCCATCTATGGGATAAAAATTGACATGAACATTATGTACAGACATGAAAATGGATATTTTTATCCGATTATCGTGAAAATATTCATACTCGTTCATCTCTTCAATAGCAATAATTGTCCCGTCAGCTGGGGAAATAACTCCATTTTCAACCCGATTGACATGACGGCGCGGAACACGAAAAAACCGAACCACCAAAAAAAACGGAACCAACAACACCAAGGTTACCAAAATATCAATCCAACACGGCAATTCAGTAAAATAAAAATAGCAAAATAAGGCAATTGACAATAGAAGTGTCTCAACTATAATGGGATACAAACCCTCTCGGTGAATTCTCATATCTTTGAATATTGTGTGCAAAAATAGCAAAAAATCATCAAACTAACGCGTTTTTCTCAATAATATTTCATTTCTAAAAAAGTAGTTCAACCGTTCCGAATAAAAGAAATCAAATTAAAGTTGCCAACCGGCTATAGTGCAGATGTAAATCAAATTATTTATTTAATTATCAATGATTTATAAAAAAAAATGGTATTTAAACAAAGAGAATCTGACATTCTCAAAATTTTCCTACCTTTGCAGCGTTATTTTCAGTGACGGTTCTCCATCAAAAATATCAAATAAAAAATCAATATGAAAAAAATCACCATTTTGTTAATTGCCTGTATAGCAATATGTTATTCTTCATACGCGCAAGAAGACGGCAAACCAAAGAATTATCCTACCATTCCGACTGTTGACATTAAAACAGTTGATGGACAAACATTTAGCACTAAACAGATTTATAATGATGGGAAACCCATTATCATTAGTTTGTGGGCTACTTGGTGCGTCCCATGCAGAGAAGAATTGGATGCAATTTCTATAGTATATGATGATTGGGTAGAAGAAACGGGAGTTCAACTATATGCCATTTCTATTGATGATTCGCGTTCTGCTTCGCGGGTGGCTCCTTACGTCAATTCCAAAAATTGGGAATACGTTGTTCTGCAAGACATCAACTCAGATTTTAAACGTGCCATGAATGTTACCGATGTGCCATTTCTTTGCATAGTCAATGGGAACGGCGAAATCATCTGGTCGCATACTTCCTATGCACCGGGCGGCGAAAACGAAGTTTACGAAGTACTTAAAGAATTAGTTAAATAAATATAATTAAATTACTAATAATGAAGAATATACTAAAATTAATATTAGCAGCATTTCTTCTAACTATTTCGCTTCAAGGTTATGCTCAATCGCAGATTGGACGCGGACGAATCAGTGGCGATTTTGGATTCAACGGGATGTATTATATTCCGGATTCGCTGATTGGAGCAAAAAAAGTTGATGAAAAAGTACGCGCCAATACTTGGCTGAATTTGAATTACACTAATGGAGGTTTTACGGCGGGCGTCCGTTATGAATTTTACAGTTTTCCACTCATTGACTTTGAAAATATAGGCTATAAAGGACAAGGGCTAACCAACTATTTTGTAGATTATAAGAATGACTTTATCCAAGTCACTGCCGGTAGCTTTTATGAGCAATTTGGAAATGGCCTGGTTTTTCGTGCTTACGAAGACCGACAGCTGGGAATTGATAACAGCTTGTTGGGAGCGCGCGTGAAGGTCACTCCTTATAAAGGGATTACACTGAAAGGAATTTGGGGAATCGAACGCAATAACTTTGATTTCAATTACACTGAACGCCAGGATTATGTAAGGGGTCTAGATGCAGACATCGCCTTGGCTGATTTTATCCCGAAAATGGCAGAAAAGGGATTTACAACCACTATCGGCGGGAGTTTTGTCAGCAAATACGAAAAAAGCGAAAATGATATGTATCTTACTTATCAATTAAACGATACAACTACCATCAACGGAATTATTGCTGCCGACAAATTTCCGCAAAATGTTGCCACGTGGGCGGCACGCTTGAATTTCGGCTACAAAGGCTTCCGCTTGGAAACCGAGTACGCCCATAAAATCAACGACCCAAATAAAACCAATCAATACATTTACAAAGATGGTGAGGCTCTGTACGTTTCA
>Ga0265294_10006037_pt1 | contig 14638 bp, 10 predicted proteins | sample MunlanPumphouse3_FD_192504 | JGI IMG/M metagenome (GOLD analysis project Ga0265294, IMG submission 192504) | Groundwater microbial communities from a municipal landfill in Southern Ontario, Canada - Pumphouse #3 | ecosystem: Environmental > Aquatic > Deep subsurface > Groundwater | place... | reverse complement strand
TTTTTTAGGGGTATCTCCTTTAGAATTATTAGAGAATAATGAAAAGGATGAAAACAAGTAATATGAATTATATAGGAAGCAAAAAAAGTTTATTAGATTTTATCTACTCATCTATCAATAAAATAGTTGATGAAGATTGCACAACTTTTTGTGATTTATTCGCTGGGACTGGAATAGTCGGGAGATATTTCAAAAACAAAGGATATAGGATTATTGCAAATGACATTCAGTATTATAGCTATGTTCTTAATATGCATTATATTGGTAATTCAGGGCATTTCCCCTTTAAGAAACTATGTTCGCTTTTGCCAGAGTTAAAAGAACTCCATGATATTTTTAAATATAATTATGTTTGTGAGTATTTATCGAACTTAGATGGTGTAAAAGGTTTTATCTATAATAATTATTGCCCTGGTGGTACTAGTTCTGAAGAATATATTAGAAAGTATTTTACTGATTATAATGGAATGAAGTGTGATGCGATCAGATTAAAAATCGAAGAATGGTTTACTCAGAATAATATAAGTAAAAGCGAGTATTTTCTTTTGTTAGCTACGCTTCTAGAAAATATTGATAAATTAGCTAATACTGCATCAGTATATGGGGCATATTTAAAGAAATTTAAAAATTCTGCATTAAAGCCTTTGTTAATGAAACCGATAGATATTATACATAGCGAGTATGATAATCTAGTATTTAACTCAGACATTAATGATTTAATCAAATCTATCAGTGGCGATATTCTTTACCTTGATCCACCATATAATCACAGGCAATATGCGACTAACTATCATATATTAGAAACTATTAGCAAAAATGATGATCCACAGATAAAGGGTGTTTCGGGGATGAGAGATTATCAATATCAAAAATCTCTTTACTGTTCAAAACAACATGCCCTTGAATCCTTTGATAAATTGATATCTGAGGCAAATATGAAGTTTATTTTTCTTAGTTATAACAACGAAGGAATTATGAGCTTAGAGGATATAGAGAAAATTATGTCAAAGCGTGGAGAATACGGAGTGTTCTCTATGGATTATAACAGGTTCAAAGCAGATAAAACTGAAAATAGAAATCATAAAGCAAACAAAACAATCGAATATTTACACTATGTAAGAATTTCAGACAATAAATAAAACACCCGCTCTACCTTTTTGATAGATCAGGTGTTATTTTATTAATTATTGCAATAGCAATAAGCATTACTGCGAAAACCTCTAAATGGTGGGATCATGACTAAAGATAATTAGTTTATAAATATATATTTTCCAAACCAAACCGTGCTTCAAACCTCTTCAGAAGCACAAGTACTCAAAGAGAATGAGGATGTACGAAAGCAGGGAAGTCAAATAACACAATTTTTTGATATATACGAGAACAGTTTTAAATAATGAACATTATTTATCATATACGACAATATTTGTTAACAAAAAGTCGAGTTTAATACTGAATCCTTTGCTATAATCGATTTATGAAAGGAGTGAAACGATGTTAAAAGAACTAAATCAAGTCATCAACTATATTGAAAAAAACTTAACTGCAGGTATCACACTTGAAGAAATATCCGAATACGCTGGTGTTTCAGATTATCATTTTCGGAAAATCTTTTATTATTTATCTGGATTAACATTGAGTGAATATATTAAAAACAGAAAACTATCAGAAGCAAATAAGGATTTGTTAAATAACGAAAGAGTAACCGATGTGGCATTCAAATATGGTTATGAATCAATGGATGGCTTTACTCGAGCATTTAAATCTTGGAGTGGATTTTTACCATCGGAAGTTGCGAAAACAGGTGTCAGCAAATCGTTTCCCAAACTTTCATTTTATATCGATGTTAAAGGAGGAGAAAGTATGGATTATAAAATTGTAGAAATGCCTTCATTTAAATTTGCTGGTGTAAGCAAAAGAGTGCCAATGCAATTTGAAGGAGTAAATAATGCCATTAAAGAATTGGCCAATAGTATTACACAAGAGCAAAGAGAAGCAATGTATACCATTCAAAATATTGAACCTTATGAAGTTGTCAATGTTTCTTATGAACATGAGCATAATTTTATGAAAGACGAAGGAGAACTTACTCATTTAATTGGGGTTTTAACCACAGAAGAAAATGCAAGTGAACTTTTAGATGTGATTGAAGTTCCAGCATGCACTTGGGTAGTTTTCCCAAATGAAGGTCCTTTCCCAGAAACATTGCAACAGACTTATGCAAAAACATATTCAGAATGGCTACCTGTTTCTAATTATGAAGTGGTTCAACTTCCTGGATTTTCATTTACCAAGATGGATGAAGAAAAGGAGAATTATGCCTACAGTGAAATTTGGATGCCTGTACGTAAGAAAAGATAGCATTACTATGGTTTGCCCAAGATTGTAGATGTGCTTGCCCCTATACCAATGATAGATATTAAAAGAGTAATTAAGGATTTTTTTGTCATGTAGAGCCCTAATATTATATCTCTTTGATCTCTAATGAATAATGAAGGAGTCAGGCTTGAATAACTCCCTTGTCGTATTACTTAAGATACATTCTTCATAAAGTACGTCACATCAGTAATAAAATTAAAAATTAAAAATTATAGAATCAAATCTTAGCGGTTCAGATGTAAAAGTCTGGGCCGCTATTTTTATTTCCCCCAGAAAGGAGGTCGACTAGATGGTAAATGATGAAGTTAATAATAAGGCTATAAATATTGAGATAAAAGTGGCCCAGTATTCAGCAAAGGCTATTTTGAAAGCTATGAAAAAGATTATAGAAGATGCAGCTGAAAAAAGCCAACCACTTGCAGATTATCTTAGTGAGAAAAGAAAAACTAATTCAAGGAAACTTAAGGATATGGTAAAGAAAGGTCAGCTGGAAAATATTGATTTACAATAGTGTACCATTTTAAACTGCCAAAACTGTACCAATTTAAACTGCTATTGACAACTGGGGTCTCGTCCTTGGGCAATTGCTTCAGCTGTTGTTTTTATTTCCCAAGCAACCATAAGCACATTACCATTAGGTAAAACTTCAAAATCATGATGAAGTCGAGCTTCTGCATTGTTTAATTCAAAAGTCCATAGCAGATTTCCGTTCCAATCATACTTTTCCACAATACCAGTAGCAATCGGACCGTTTATTATACTAGCCCCATTAGGAGTTTTAGAAACAACTAAATCACCATTTTCTGATAAATATGCTCCTATAGTTTTTTCGCTATTAGTATCCCAGGAATTAATTTTTCTTCCTTGGTTATCAATCAAATAAATAGTAGATGAACGCATGGGAGTAAATAAGGTGTAGCCATTAAAGCTATCTTCTTCATTTACAAACATACCAACAGTTTGATTTTGGGCATATATATTGTAAGTTCCTAAAGTAAAAAATATTAATAAAGCCGTTATACTAAATTTTGCTAGTTTCATTCTTTATCTCCTAACTCTTTTAAAATAAGACTATCAATTTTACCATTTCCTGCACTATATTTTCTCAAATGGGTAATGTCTCAGGCAAAATTATGCTTTTTTTTAGAAGTTTAGAGTAATTAACATCTTGCATTTGTTAGATTGTATCAGGCTGTTGCTGCTTGGTAAGAACAAAGGCTTTTTCAATCCTAAAATAGAAAAAGCCCCAGTGTTATCCGGAGCTTCTTCATTTATTAACTTATTGCTTATTTATTAGGAGACTTATTCGATAGTAATCTGTTTTGCAGGTTCAACCATTGTTTTCTTAATAATTAGGTCAAGAACCCCATTTTCTAATTTTGCGGAAATATTATCAGCTGAACAATTTTCAGGAAGAGACAAAGTTCTCATATATTTACCGGAGAATCTTTCCTCTTTATGAATAGTTTCATTTTCGACTTTGTTTTCGACTTTCTTTTCTGCTTCGATAGTTAACTGGTTATTGTTTACTGATACCTTAATATCTTTCTTATCAAAACCTGGAAGGTCAGCCTTGATAATAAATTCATTTTCATTTTCAATAATATCAAGAGCCATCCTTCTATAATCGTTTGCCTCAAAACCATTAAGAAACTCGTCAAATAATGACCAACCTGGTGTGTAATTTCTTGTTCTTAAGAAGTTCATAATTTCCTCCAATTTTTATTATTTGATTTATCTTTTAGTATTAATATAATCAAGACATCAGAAAAAGCAAATATTTTTTAGCACTCTTTTTAATTGATTGCTAACTTACCAAAAAAACACCGATTTAATGCGGTTCTACAAGGCCAATCTGAAAACAAATCAGAAAAAATCTCTGCCATTCCTCCAAAAATGATTCTTTTTTGGCATACATATTTTGTTAATTTGTTCTTCATTGGGGGTTCATTGGGTGTCTATTGGGAGTTCATTAGGCATCAATTGGACTAATGGCCAATCAAATTCCAGATATCAAGTAGATAAAATTTAGTAAATGACCACTTATGAACAAGAGAAAAATACAAGTCCTGGCTGGTCAAGATACTTTGGCTTGCCACTTTCGTCTCAGCAAGAAATAGTTGATAACAATTCAAGATGATTCATGTTAATTCTAGATAACCCCTGTGAAAGGCCTTCTTTTTGGGCGTAGTTGAGGAAATCAATAGATAGATTGATTGCTTGGCAAAAAAGCTTGACACAATATTCATCAATTCCATTCTAAAGAAAATCTTAAATATCAAAATAAGGAAACATTCCTAATGAGAAAATTTCTCTTCATAATCATTGTATTAGCAGTAATTATAGGACTAGAAGGAGAGCCTATATCTGCTGTATGGGTATTGCCTTGGGATTTAGTTCGTGAGGGTTCAATTGATACTGTTTTAGTTAATCTTCAAGCCAATGGGCAAAACACTTTGCTGGCAGAGGTTCGCTATCGTGCAGATGCAATTTATTACCCCAATAAACGAGATAATGCCTATCTTAATTTAGATCCACGTTCTTATATTATGAAGGATAGTAATTTTGATGCTTTAGAATATTTACTACAAGAAGCAAAAAAGTATAATATCAAAGTTCATGCCTGGATAACTGTATTGGTAGTAACCCCGCATGACCTAACTAAGCTTCCTTTAGATCATATATATTATAAACACAGCAACTGGATTACTACTGATTTAGCTGGTGAGCCAATGCCTCTTAACAGTGCAGAAGGCTATTTCCTAGATCCTGGGCTTAAACAAGTGCAAACCTACACTCTCAATGTAATCAATGATTTATTGTTAAACTATCCTCAGCTTGCTGGTCTTCACTTAGATTATGTCAGATATCCAGGTGAAGATTATGGCTACCATCCTGAAGCAATGATAGACTTTGAAAAGAAACATATTCCTAATACCTATAGTAATAGAATGTTGTGGAAAGAAGAAGTTCTAACTAACTTCGTTGAAACTATCTATATGCGAGTTAAAGAGTTGAATCCAAGATTGGAAGTAAGCGTAGCAGTAGTTGCCGATAAAGTAAAAGCACGAGGGAAATATTCTCAGAATTGGCAAACTTGGTTAGAGAAGGGGATTGTTGATAAAGTCTATTTAATGGCTTATACTAAAGAGGATCGCATCTTAATTCAGCAATTAGAAGACCCTGAATTAGTGCTACATAAAGATAAAGTTGTAGTCGGATTAAGAGCTTGGGATAACAACAAGAAAGAATATTCGGTTAAACAGATTACTTCCAAGATCAACCTTAGTAGAAAGTTGGGATATAAGGATTTTTCCCTCTTTTCTTATGGTGGAATTATGGAAAATAACTACTGGACAAATCTAAAAGAGGAATTTGTACAAGTAAACAAATCAGAAAGACAAAATAAGAGAGAAGATTATGAGAGATAAACTTTTTTTAATTGATGGCACAGCCCTGATTTATAGGGCTTATTTTGCCTTCATTCGTAATCCTTTGATTAATAGCAAAGGGGTCAACACCAGTGCAATTTATGGAGTGATTAACTCTTTTTTGAAGATAGTCGATGAACATCAACCTAAGTATGTAATGGTTAGTTTTGATAGAAAAGAAGAGACTTTTAGACATAAAATGGATGAGAATTACAAAGCTAATCGTCCGCCTATGCCTGACGACCTAAAGGAACAGATAGAACCTGTTAAAAAGTTCTTTCAGCTCATCGACATCCCGGAAATCTCTCTTTCCGGTTATGAGGCTGATGATATTATCGGAACTTTTGCTGAACACTTTAAAAACCAAGCTGATGTTTACATTGTCAGCGGAGATAAGGACTTTGCTCAAGTTGTTCAACCTCACGTTTATCTTTTAGACCCCTTTAAGAATTCAATCTTGGACGAAGAAGGAATAAAAAATAAGTATGGTATTGAGGCGTCACAGTTTATTGATTATCTCGCTATTGTAGGTGATTCAGCAGACAATATCCCAGGGGTTAAAGGGTTAGGTCCTAAGGCTGCAGAGAAACTACTTACCGAGTTCAAAGATTTGGATGATATTTACGCAAATTTAGATAGTCAAAAAGGTGCAACCTTAAAGAAACTAACTGAACAAAAAGAGAATGCTTACAAGTCTTTTGAATTAGCTAAAATTAAGACTAAAGTTCCTGTTGAAATACCTGGGATTGATGAATTTGTCTGCTCTCTCAATGATTCATCCAACTTGAAAGATTATTTTGATGAGTTTGAACTTAATACTCTGAAAAATAAATTACTGAAAGTGATTCCAGCTATTAAGAAGAGCCTTCCCCAAGTAGAATTAAAAACTTCTAAAGCAGATTTAGAGGAAGGTCAATATGAACAAGCTCTTCTTTTTGGAGATAATTCTGCTGTTAGTGAATCCGAAAATCCTATATCACCCCAACAGGAAGAGATAAAATTTGAAGCAATTCTTATAGCTTCAATCGCTGAACTGGAACAAGTTCTCTCAGCTAACAAAAAGGATTACCTAGCCTTGGATACAGAGACAACTTCTCTCAATACCCAAGATGCTGAGCTTGTAGGTCTTTCATTCTCTTATGATAAAGAAAGAGCCTATTATGTCCCTTTAAATCATTTTGCTGCTGATAATCTTCCTTTAGAAGAAACACTCCAGACACTAGCAAAATATCTCAAAGATAAACTAATAGTAGGGCATAATCTCAAATATGATTTAAAAGTTTTAGACTACCAAGGATTGAAATTAGACAATAATCTCTTTGATACAATGATTGCTAGTTTCCTCTTAGATCCCACTAACAATGGGAATAGTCTGGATAAATGTATGGAGAGAGAATTTAACCATACCATGCAACCAATCTCTGAGTTGATTGGAAAAGGAAAGGCTCAAAAAAGCTTCTCTCTTGTCTCAACTAAAGATGCTACTTTCTATGCTGCAGAAGATGCTTGGGCAACCTTGTCTCTTTATCAAATTTATAAAGATAAACTAAAACAACAAGGACTTCACAAATTATTCACTGAAATTGAAATTCCTCTTACCTATTCCATCAAGAAAATGGAAATGAATGGTGCCTATATCGATAGAGATTTTCTCAAAAAACTCTCTGAAGAAGTAAACGAAAAGATTAATAATCTAGTTTCAGAAATATATAATATTGCTGGTTATCAGTTTAATCTAAACTCCACTCAGCAACTGGCAAATCTCCTCTTTGAAGAGATGGGTATTCCTCCAGTAAAAAAGACTAAAACAGGTTACTCAACTGATGCAACAGTTTTGGAAACCCTAGCAGAAGAGCATGAAATAGTTAGACTTATGTTAGAATATAGGCAACTTGCAAAATTGGAATCTACTTACATCTCGGCTTTACCAAAACTAGTGAACGAAAAGAGTAAAAGAATTCACTCCAGTTTTAACCAAATTGGAGCTTCTACTGGGAGATTGTCTTCTACTAACCCCAACCTTCAAAACATTCCTATCCGCACTGAATTAGGAAGTAAAATTAGAGAAGCCTTCATTCCTCAAGCTAAAGACTCTGTCATTTTAGCAGCTGATTATTCTCAGATTGAGTTAAGGCTATTAGCTATCTTCTCAGGAGACCCTGCTTTGATAAAAACTTTCAACGAAAATGGAGATATTCATAGAAGCACTGCTGGATTAATCTATAACAAAGCAATTGAAGAAGTTACTAGCGATGAGAGAAGATCAGCCAAAACCATTAACTTTGGAATAATTTATGGGATGGGAGCTCAAAAACTAAGTAAAGAGTTGAATATTACTCAAAAAGAGGCTAAAGAATTCATTGCTCACTACTTTGAGACATTCCCTACTATCAAGGATTTTATGAGTGATATGGTTACAAAAGCAAAATCTCACGGCTACTGCGAAACAATTAGTGGCAGAAGACTTTTCTTACCAGGCATAAATAGTAGTAATAAAAGATTTGTTAGTGAAGCTGAACGAGTTGCTGTAAATATGCCGATTCAAGGTTCAGCTGCAGATGTAATTAAAATTGCTATGAATAATCTGCATGCCAAAATTAAAGACAATCCTGATATCAAAATGATTATCCAAGTTCATGACGAACTTGTCTTTGAAGTAAAGAAAAGTGCTTTGGAGGAGATGAAAGCTTTAATTAAACAAGTAATGGAAAGTGCACTACCCCAAGAATACAGTAAAATTGTTAAGCTATCGGTAGATATTGGGGTAGGAGATAACTGGTTACAGGCACATTAGAATGAATAAATATGTATAAATATGTTTTGCTTTGGCATACATTTCCAAATACTAAAAAAAAAACTTTACTAAATACAAGGTTATTTACATTTATACTTTTTAGAAGAATTAAATAAAAATTGTGGAGGAACTATGCCTCAAATGATGAGGAAACTATTGCTAATTACCATATTATTGGTGTTTAGTTCAATAATTGCTGCTCAGACATTATTAATAAGAAATATTCGCGTTGAAGGAAATGTTAATATAGATGATTCGTTAATTTTAACAGTTTCAAAACTAAAGATTGGGGATTTTGTAGATTACTCTAAGGTTTCGGAAACTATAAAAAGTCTCTATGCCTTAGAAGTATTTAATGATATCTATATTAAAAAAGAGAATATCTCTAATGGTGTAGAAGTGATTATTAATGTTTCAGAATATCCAGTAGTTGAATCAGTAGCATATAAAGGTAATAAAAAATATAGTGATTCCAGTTTGAAAGAATTTGTTCTTTTACGAAAAGGTAGCTACTATTCAGAATTTTTAAAGAATAAGGTAACTAAACAAATCACACAAAAATATATTGAAAAAGCCTATAATAATGTTAAGATTGATTATGATGTTAAAGAATTAGATAATAATAGAGTAGCAGTTACTATTAGAATAAATGATGGTAACAAGATCAGAGTTAATAAAATTAGTTTTCATGGCAATGAAGAAATATCTGACAAAAAGTTGTTAAAGAAAATGAAGACTAAGACAACTAATCTTTTCCGGTCTGGTAAGTTTGAACAAGCTCAATTCGAAGCTGATTTACAAGCAATCGAAGCTTATTACCAAGAATTAGGATACATCAATGCTAAAATCTCAAGCCACGACGTAAAAACAGTAGATAATAAATTCATTCAGATTGATATTTTCCTTACTGAAGGGGAACAGTATAAATATGGTGATGTCTTAGTTATTGGAAATAAATTCTTCACTGAAGAAGAGATTATGAAAGTGTTGGAATTTGACCCAGATGAACCTTTTAATATGGAAGAATTTAAACTTCGTCAAGACCAAATCAGAGAGATGTATTCTGAAGAAGGATTTATCTACAGTTCCATAGAGCCTCAACTCCTTATGGTAGATGATAGAGTTGATATTAAAATTAATATTGACGAACAAGTTAGAGCCAAAATTAGAAAAATACATATTACCGGAAATCGGGGAACAAAAGAAAAAATTATCCGTCGCCAGCTAGCAATCCATCCAGGGGATTTCTTTAAGAGATCACAAATTCTTAGTACTCAACAAAATATCTATAATTTAGGTTTCTTTGAACCAAATATCGGTATTGAGCCCAAACCCATTAACAAAAATGGTGATGTTGACCTCTATTTCAGCGTAGAAGATAAAACATCAGGTTCTGCTAACGGTGGAGTAGGCTATAACAGTGTTGATGGCTTTGTTGGACAGTTAAGCTTTTCTCATAACAATATCTACGGCAACAACTGGCAAACAAGCATCTCTTATGAATTTGGAGGTTCTACTCAAAATGTACAGTATAGCTTCACTAACCCATACACATTCGACACTAATACCTTAACTGGCTTCAGTCTCTATAATACAAAAAGAGAGTGGGATGATTATTATTACGAAATTATGACCCGTGGCGGTAGTGTGAGAATTGGTAGACCTTTGAAAGTCCTTAATAAATCTCAAGCTATCTTATCCTATTCCTACTACTCAAAAAAATATTCAATCACTAACCAGAGCCAAGTTATTGCCATCAATAACCAAAGCTTAATTGAATTAGATACTTTAGGTTGGCAAAATACCAGTTCTTTAGGACTTACACTTTCACGTGATTCCAGAGATAATATTTTCTTTCCAAGTAAAGGATCTCAGATAACTATATATAATGAGTTAGCTGGAGGATTCTTAGGCGGAAACTTTGATTACTATAAATTTATTTCTCAAGTTTCTTTCTATACTGAGACTTATTTTAAGTTTGTACTCCGCAACAAGTGGAGATTTGGATATGTAACATCCTTTGGTCAGTCTTCTTCTGTCCCACCTGATGAGAGATTCTATCTAGGAGGGACCGGACCAGATGGAGTCCGTGGTTATGGAGATAGATCAATTGGACCTAATGACGGAGGAACAAGAGAAATCCTCTATTCTTCCGAATTAGCCTATCCTATAGGAGGGGATCAACTTATACTACTGGGATTCTTAGATGCCGGTAACAGTTATAATTCCCTTAATGATTTTAACTTTTTAGATTTTAAGAAAGGTGCTGGATTGGGAATACGTATTAGAACCCCAATGGGACTAATAGGTTTTGATTATGCTTGGAACTTTGAAGATAGGACATGGCAACCTCATTTCCAATTTGGAACCACTTTTTAGAGGAAATAATGAACTATAAACACCTGTTTGGACCTGTCATCTCACGGAGATTAGGAATCTCTTTAGGTGTAGATGTTGTCCCCTACAAATATTGCTCAATGAATTGCGTCTACTGCGAAGTAGGTGAAACAACTCATTTAATAAAAAAACCAGAAGAACTGGTAGAGTTACATGCTGTTATCAAAGAACTAGATGACTATATTGCAAAAAATCCTAAACTAGACTATATAACCTTCTCAGGGGCAGGAGAACCTCTTCTCTACTCTGAAATAGGTAAATTAATTAATTATATTAAGGAAAAATACCCGCAATACAAATTAGCCTTAATTACCAATAGCAGTCTTATCAATCGCTCTGAAATTCAGGAAGAATTACAGAAGTTAGATATGATAATGCCTTCTCTTGATGCAGTAGATCAGGATATTTTTGCAGCAATTAATCGTCCTCATAAGGATATTTTAATCAAAGAGATAATTGAAAATCTAATACAATTTAATCAACACTTTCCAGGAGAAATGTGGTTAGAGATATTCTTCGTTCCTGGATTAAATGACTTCCCCGAAGAGTTGAGCAGAATGAGAGATGTTATCAAGCAGATTAAGCCTGAAAGGGTCCAGCTTAATGCCTTAGACAGACCTGGAACTGAGCCATGGGTTATCCAAGAGGATATTGAAAAATTAGATTCTATTAGAGCCTTCTTTGAAGCAGGTTTACCTGATGATATCTTAGTTGAAGTTATTAAGAAAGTCAATAAACAACTATATGATGAAAATCCCAGTAGTGTAGAAATAGAAGATAAAATTATCTCAACTATCAGAAGAAGACCTTGCACATCTCAAGATATGAGCCAGATGCTGAATGTTCATATCAATGCAATTAATAAAGTACTTCATAAATTAATTGAAGAGAAAAGAATTGAAGGTGTTCACCAAGACAGAGGCATCTTTTATAAAGTTATAGGTTAAATGTGAAAATAAGTGCTATTATTACAGCTGGCGGTGCAGGCAAAAGACTCCCAGGAAAAGTAAAAAAACAGTTTTTACTCTTAGGGAATAAACCAATCTTGTTTCACACTATTGAAAGGTTCTTGACAAAAAAAATAGTTAATGAATTAATAATTTCTTTACCTGAAGATGATTTTGCAGAAGCCAGTGAGAGTATTAGGAGTAATTATCCTAAAGCAAATATCAAGTTTGTTAAAGGTGGAAAAGAGAGACAGGATTCTGTCTATAATGCCCTTCTTGCCTGCTCTCCCGATTGTGACATTGTCTTGATTCACGATGGAGTAAGACCTTTTTTTGGTAAAGATATAATAGAGACAATGATTGAAAAAGTTAAAGTTGGGACAGGGGTAATACCAGTTAGCAAAGTGAAATTCACTGTAAAAGAATGCGAATCAGGATTTGTGAAACAAACTATACCCCGCGAGAATCTTGTTAATGTTCATACACCACAATGTTTTGTTTATCAAGACATTCTAAACTTGAACAAAGAAGCAGTGAGAGAAAAAAAACTTTATACTGACGACGCTTCCCTCATGGAAGAAAAAGGTATGAAGATAACTACAGTTTTAGAGAGTGATAATAACATAAAGATAACTACAAAAGAAGATCTAATCTTTGCTGAGTTCTTGTTATTAAAGCTAAAGTATTAATATTTGTATACGGAGAATTAATGAAGAAGTTTTTTAAAAAATTTAAGCATGCTAAATTGAATATTCCAATCCCTATATTCGGAATTGGTTGCGGTGTTTTGGGACTAAGTTTAAATAAGATATCTCTGGATCTTGGCAAATATGCATCTACTCTACTTAGAGCATTAGAGTATAGAGGCTATGATTCAACTGGAGCAGTTTTCCAGAACAAAAATGAGATTACTTTGCTCAAAGATGTTGGTGCTCCTAGCACCTTGGTTAAAACTCTAGGGATTGAGAAACAAGTGGGAAAAGTGTTTTGTGGGCAAGTTCGCTGGGCAACATTTGGACAAGTCGATAAAAAGAATGCACAACCTCACTGGGTAAAATGTAAAAAAGAGATATACGGAGCCCATAACGGAAACATCACCAATACACGTGATCTACGCGATTTCTTACTTGCTGAAGGTCATAATGTTGTTTCTGATAATGACGGTGAGATGTTAGTTCATACAGTAGAACATTATTTTGATATTGAACTAAACAAACAAAAAGAATCCACTCAGAGTGATCATGAATTTAGAAAAGAAGCTATGCGGAAAGCAATTGTTCATGCTGGTAAAAAGGCTGTTGGCTCTTATGCAGCTGTAATATGTGACCCAGTAACAGAAGTTTCGTGGGCTATCAAAGCAGGTTCTAGTCTCTATTTCGGTATGGGTGAAATTGATGGACTTAACTTTGGCTTAGCCTCTTCAGATTTAACAGCAGTCCTTCGTTTCACAAAAAACTTAGTTAACTTACGTGAAGGTGAATTTGTAGAATATACTTCTGAAGGTTATCAGCTCTTTGCTCAGAAAAGCTTATGTTTTAAAAAAGCAGGTTTAAAAAACGAATGTTATGAACCATGTGATAAGATAATGAAACCACTAGTTAGATCAAAATTAAGAGCTGAAGATACTGAATTACTTCCTCAATATAAATACTTTATGGAACAAGAGATTCATTCGCAACCAGAATCTACTGGTAAGTTAATTAAAATTTATCAGGGGGGATCAAATACCGGACGACGAATGATTGAATTCCTAAAACGCGAAAATATCTTTGCCGGAATCGAAAAGCTGTCCAATGATATAGCTTCAGTTGAAGATTTTGATAAAAAGAAAAAACTCTTTGATAAGTTTTTAAATGATAAAAAATCTGATGAATATTATGAGAAAGTCAAGAATGGTTATCAGTCAATTTATGAAGTTTTAGTTAAAGAAGACTTTGAGAATAAATACCTTTTTTCAGATGAAAAAAACTTGTTGCTTGAGCTAATGAATGGCGGCTTCTCTAAGAAGAAACTACTTCTCATCAAAGCTTTAGATAGCTATTATGAAAATATCGAGAACAACCTCTATCTAAAAAGTGTTGATGATTTTATTAACCTTCTGGAAAATACAAAGGAAAACAAAGGTGTTACCTACTCCATAGCTTGTGGTACTTCCTACAATGCAACAAAAGTAGCAGCTCTCTTCTTCAATGAAATAGCCGGAGTAGAAATTATTCCAATTCTACCTGGTGACTTTAGAGGTGAGTATTCTAATACCCTCAAAGACAATGACCTAATCATCGGTGTTTCTCAAAGTGGCGAGACCAAAGATTTAATTGATATTTTTAATGATATTGATGCTTCTGGTTTAAAAATAAGCAAAGTAGTTGTTGTTAATAATATGAATTCTACTTTAGGACAAGAGAAAAGTGATGTTGCAATACCTATCTATTGTGGTCCTGAAATAGCTGTACCAGCGACTAAAAGCTTTATGAACCAATTGACCGTATTCTATTACTTAGCCATTAGAGCTGCTGAAAGAATGTTAGAATTGAAAAAGGCAACTATGGATAAAGCTGAAGTGTGGGAAAAAGAACACATTATCGCTTACCGTAAAAAAACCTTGAAAGATATCCCGCTCCTCCTCAAAGAAACAATTTCTACTACCAAAGAACAAATTACTTTTGTTGCCAATAAAACATATATGGAGCCAT
>Ga0265294_10006036_pt1 | contig 14638 bp, 11 predicted proteins | sample MunlanPumphouse3_FD_192504 | JGI IMG/M metagenome (GOLD analysis project Ga0265294, IMG submission 192504) | Groundwater microbial communities from a municipal landfill in Southern Ontario, Canada - Pumphouse #3 | ecosystem: Environmental > Aquatic > Deep subsurface > Groundwater | place... | reverse complement strand
GAACTCGATCCCCTGGCCGATCCGGATCGGCCAGGGGATCGAGTTCGACTACTGCACGGTCCACGCTGTGATGGCGCTCCGCGAGAAAGAGGGGATCGAGGTCCATATCATCAACAACAACCCCGAAACCGTCTCGACCGACGCCGACACCTCCGACCGGCTCTTCTTTGAGCCGATGCAACTCGAGGACGTCATGAACATCCTCAAGAAGGACGACTACTACGGCGTCATGGTCCAGTTCGGTGGCCAGAACTCGGTGAACCTGGCCATGCCGCTGGAAGCGGAGATCAAGCGTCTCGGCCTTGCGACGAAGATCCTCGGCACGTCGCCCGACGCCATGGATATGGCGGAGGACCGCGACCGGTTCAGCCAGCTTCTCTCCCGGCTCGAGATCCCGAGCCCGGCGAATTCTTCCGCCTATTCAGAAGATGAGGCGAGAACGATGGCCCGGGCGATCGGCTACCCGGTTCTGGTCCGGCCGTCCTACGTCCTCGGCGGGCGGGCGATGGAACTCGTCCACGACGACGCCGAACTCGAAAGTTACATCAAAGAGGCTGTCCGGGTGAGTAAGAAACACCCGGTGCTGATCGACTCGTTCCTCCAGAGCGCTGTCGAGATCGACGTCGATGCGGTCTGCGACGGGACCGACGTCCTGATCGGTGGCATCATGGAGCATATCGAGTGGGCCGGCGTCCACTCCGGCGACTCGGCCTGCGTCATACCGCCGCAGTCCCTCTCTCCCTCGGTGATCGCGCGGGTGCGCGACTACACGAAGAAGATCGCTCTCGGCCTCGGGGTCTGCGGGCTGATCAACATCCAGTACGCCGTCCGAAACGACGTGCTCTACGTGCTTGAGGCGAACCCGCGTGCGAGCCGGACGGTGCCGTTCGTCGCGAAGGCAACAGGCGTTGCGCTTGCGAAGCTCGCGGCGAAGGTGATGGTCGGCAAGAAACTCGCCGATATGGGTGTCACCGAGCCCGAGATCGAACACGTCGCGGTCAAAGAGGTGCTCCTGCCCTTCAACAAACTCCCCGGCGTCGACACCGTCCTCGGGCCGGAGATGAAGAGCACCGGCGAGGTGATGGGGATCGACTACGACTTCGGCCGCGCCTACTACAAGGCGAGCACCGCCGCAGACAACACCCTGCCGACCGCTGGAAACGTCTTCATATCGGTGACGGACGAGCAGAAGGAGGAAATTCTTCCGATTGCGCGGAAACTCCGGGAACTTGGCCTCTTGCTCTACGGGACGAGCGGGACGGTCGAGTACCTCACCCAGAACGGCGTCGAGGTGAACCTGGTGCGCAAGGTCCAGGAAGGCTCCCCGAACGTCATCGATGCCATGCGGTCCGGGAGTATCCGGCTGATCATCAACACCCCGGCAGACAAGGCGTCCCGGCAGGACCACATCCAGATCATGCGGGCCGCCGTCGATTACGGCATCCCCTATATCACCACGCTCCAGGCGGCCCGGGCCGCCGCGATGGCGATCGATGCCATCCAGCGCGAGGAGATCACCCTCGAACCGCTCGGGCACTACCACGGGCTGGCGTAACGCGCCCTCTCACCCTCTTTTTTCTACCGGGCTTCGCGTGCGATTACCCTGTTCCTGATAGTGCTGCCTGATTCTAGTGCTGCCCCATCTTGCGAGATCTTTTGCAGATTCTCCTATAATTTCGCCGTTGGCCCAATGTGTATATCTGCGTTGTGAACGGCCTCTTGCCGAGAGCACGGAGAGACTCTGAAGAAGAACCGTGCACGGCTTCCCACTGGCTATCGCCACGCACTGCCCCCGCCCCCGGGCGGGGGAGGAGCGCGAAGGCCGGGTGGGGTGGGGTTACAGGTGCCTACTATAAGGTAGAGACAGGGGAGGGGGCAGGCCCCCTCCCCGCAGGCCCCTCCCCCAAGGGCGATACCCCCACGGTCCACTGCACGGGGAGATGCAGGAGAAGGGGTGGAGTCCCGGCTCGCTCTGGAGAATCCGGCTTTCCACCAGCATCGCCATGGCTACCCGTCTCTTTACTGATGGAGACAGGGGAGTTCACCTCGCGAACCCTTTCGTAAATCCTCCTGCAAGGATAGCGGGTGAGAAGTGCCAGGGCAGGTGAGTGCCACCGGATACCGGGCCGGCAGGATTTGCGAAGCGTTTAGAGCGAATTGAAAAAAAGAGAGGTTATGCGTTCCCGAGCCAGACATCGACCTTGTCGCGGTTGGCGTCGACCCACTTCTGTGCGGCCTCCTCTTCAGACATGCCGCCTGCGATATCGGTCATGACCGAGGCAATATCCTCGCCGGTCCACTCAAACCGTTCAAGGATTGCATGGGCCTCCGGGTCGTCGGTCGCGAGATCCTTCCGGGCGAGGGTCACGATATCCTCGGCACCGCCATAGACGCCCTTCGGGTCATCGAGGAACTTGAGGTCGTAGCGGCCGAACTTCCAGTGCGGTGACCACCCGGTCACGGCAACCCACTCCTCATCGCCGATCGAGGAGCCGAGTTCAGCGGCCATGCCGGCGCTGCTGCTTGCCACCAGGTTGTAGTTGAGACCGTATTCATCGATGGCCTGCTCGGTTCGGGACATGACGCCCGCACCGGGCTCGATGCCGACGATCCGGCCGTCGAACTTATCGGCGACACCGTTCATCTCCTCGATCGAGTCAATGGTCACGTAGGTGGGGACGACGAGTCCGATACGTGCCGCTCCGGGGATGTTTGCCTTGACGTAATCGATCTCATCACCATACTGCTCCCAGTAACTCTCATGCGTGTGCGGGAGCCATCCGGTCGTCGTGAAGTCGACGTCTCCACGGGCAAGCGCCTGGAAGAGCGGTCCTGCGTCGACTGCGATCAGTTCAACGTCGTATTCGGCCTCTTCAAAGACCAGTTTCATCACATTACTGCTGGCGATAGCACAGTCCCATGTGACGTAGCCGATACTGACCTCCTTCTTGGGCTCGGTTGTTTCCGTGCCGGTGCAGCCGGCGGAGATGAGGCAGATGACCAGGATACCTGCCAGTAGGAGTGTGCTTTTCATCTTATGAACCATATAATCACGTTATCGTTTTTGCCGCTTTTGGGCGGCTAAATGGTGTTTAAAACCCGGCTGTGTGGGGTTCCGGGTTCTCACGAACCGTTCGGGATGGCAGGATGCCGATGACCCGAACCTAGAGCAGAGGTGGCGGTATATGCCACTCCTGGCGTGTTTGCACCCCAGGGCAAAAAGGCCAGATATTGACCGCTTCAACATATAGGTCTAACCTTATTTAGGTGTTTCGGGTTCTGATTGACGAACGGAGCCCTTTTGAAACCCGGTTTGAACGAACCTATGGCGATAAAACTCTCTTTACTCTACTGACTATCTCGTCTCTCTTCGGCCAATACAACCGTGGATGCCGGAGGATGGGCCGGCCAATCGCTCCCCTCAAAAATAGTATTGAGACGGGTCACCGGGTCTCACGCTGCGGCACAAGGTTCTGGGTGATCCGGTCGAGGATGATCGCGATGATCACGATGGCAAGTCCTGCCTCGAATCCCATACCGATATTCACCCGCTGGATTCCCACGAGCACCTGGTAGCCGAGCCCTCCTGCTCCGATCATCGATGCGATGACGGTCATCGAGAGGGCGAGCATGATGCACTGGTTCACCCCCGCCATGATGGTGGGGAGCGCAACCGGAAGCTGGACTTTGAAGAGTTTCTGGCGGGGCGTGGAGCCGAAGGCGTCCGCGACCTCGATCAGCTCGGTCGGCACCTGCCGGATCCCGAGGTCCGTGAGGCGCAACGCCGGCGGCATCGCAAAGACGACCGTCGCGATGATGCCCGGCACGTTCCCGAGGCCGAAGAAGATCACCGCCGGAATGAGGTAGACGAACGAGGGCATCGTCTGCATGAGGTCAAGGACTGGCCGGAGCGCAGCGTTGAATGTGTCGCTGCCTGCAGCCGCGATCCCGACCGGGATCGATATCGCGAGCGCGACTACCGTCGAGACGAGGACGAGTGCCAGGGTGAGCATCGCGAGATCCCAGAGCTGAAGGTTCCAGATCAGCAGCAGCCCGAGCGCCGTGAGTGCCGCCAGTTTGATGTCGCGCCGGGTGACGAACCAGACCAGGCCGGTCGCAAGGAGGATCAGGACCAGTACCGGTATGGCGAGCAGGAGATCCTGCAACCCGCCGATGAGGAACCCAAGCCCTTCGCTGATGCCGTCGAGCAGCCAGCCGAAGTACTCGTCGATCCAATCGACGAGCGCCTCAACAGCCTCTCCCACGGGGAGTTTAGGCAGTTGCATCAATGTCCTCCCCCTTTCGTGCCAGAGCAGCAAGGATGGCACCCCGGAATACTAATCCCCGAAGCCGGTTTTCGTCATCAACCACCGCCACAGGATAGGGACTTCCGGCGATCAGTGATATGATATCGGTGAGCGGTGTGTCGAGTGCCACGGTCGGGATCTCGGTGGTGATGATCTCCTGAATTCCCCTGCCCACTCGTACAGCCTCAAGAGTATCCTCGAGCGTAACAAGGCCCATGAGGCGGCGCTCGCGGTTGACCACAAATACGCTCCCGATATCGTGCTCCTCCATGAGGTGCAGGGCAACCCTCGGACCCGCGGTGCACCGGGCGACCGGTTCGGGCCGGCGCATCACGTCGCTTGCCGAGAAGACCCTTGTCAGGTCCACATCGGCGACGAACCGCTCGACGTAGGCATTCTCCGGATTGGTCAGGATCTCCTCCGGCGTGCCGATCTGCACGATCGCGCCGTCCTTCATCAGGGCAATACGATCGCCGAGTTTCAGGGCCTCGTCGAGGTCGTGGGTGACGAAGATGATCGTCTTCGCCAGCCGCTGCTGGAGGTCCAGCAGTTCATCCTGCATATCTCTCCTGATGAGCGGGTCAAGAGCGCTGAATGCTTCGTCCATCAAGAGAATATCCGGATCGCTCGTGAGCGCCCGGGCAAGCCCGACTCGCTGTTTCATGCCGCCGGAGAGCTCGTCCGGCATGCTCGCCCCGTAGCCGCCGAGCCCCACCATCTGGAGCACCTCTTCGGCTCTCTTGCGGCGCTCGTCTGTCGGGATGCCCTGGACCTCAAGACCGAAGGCGACGTTGTCGAGGACCGTCCGGTGGGGAAGGAGGGCAAAGCTCTGGAAGATCATCCCCAGTTTACGCCGCCGGGTTGTTCGCAGTTCCTCCTGGTTCATCCCGACGATATCTTCGCCGTCGATCAGTATTTTGCCTTCTGTAGGCTCGATAAGCCGGTTGATACAGCGCAGAAGCGTTGATTTGCCGCTCCCCGAGAGCCCCATCAGGACGAACGTCTCGCCTCGCATAATCTCGAATGAGACGTTGTTGAGGGCCAGTGTCGCGCCGGTCTTCTCGTGGATCTCCTGTTTTGAACGACCGGATCGGTGCAGTGCCAGCGCTTTCCCGGGATCCGGACCAAATACTTTGGTCAGGCCCTGTACACTGACAATTGGTTGTAGTGCTATTGAATCTTCTCTGGATATCTCCTCAAAAATGACGGAACCCTCCAGCTTCACGATTTCTATCTTATCTGTCTTATAATTACTGTTTCCGGAAATCTCCCGATATTTGAGGGAATTCTGGTTTTTCCGGCAGTTTGCGGTGCATTCCGTGATAGACTCCTGTCATGCCGATAATTCTTTGATTTACCGCCATTTCGGCGATTATTCCCTGCATACCGTCCATTTTTCCGGATCCTGCTTTCGTAACTCTTCACTCAGAAAGCCCCGGCCGCGCCGGGGCGGCAGGTGCCGCCACAAAGGATGGCCCGGCGCCCCCCGACCCCCTCTCCCCGCCACTTTTGGGCCCCTGGAAAATACCGGTAACAGTTCCGGTTCCTTCCGGTACGCCCGCCCATACCATGTCTTTTATCGGGTGAGCGGTCATAACAATGTAGATTACTCCAGACTGTCTATTTGACAGATACCAGGAACGCGGAGATCAGTAACCATGGAAAAGGGAAAAGTCGTCCTAGCATTTTCGGGAGGTCTCGACACCTCCATCTGTATCCCCCTCCTGCGGGAACACTACGGGTTTGATGAGATCGTCACCGTTGCCGTCGACGTGGGCCAACCCGAAGCGGATATCGCCCGGGCAACCGAGAAAGGCCAGAAGCTTGCGGACAAACACTACACCATCGACGCCAGGGAGGAGTTTGTAGCAGACTACATCTTCCCCTCGATCAAGGCGAACGGGTCCTACGAGGGCTATCCGATGGGCACGGCGCTTGCTCGCCCGCTGATCGCTGAAGAGATCGTGAAGGTCGCACAGAAGGAAGGCGCTTCAAAGATCGCACACGGGTGCACCGGCAGGGGCAACGACCAGCTCCGGTTCGACTTCATCTTCAGGTCCGCCGGATACGATATCATTGCGCCGATGCGGGAGATGAACCTGACCCGCGAGTGGGAGATCTGCTACGCACAGGAGCACAACGTCCCGGTGACCGTGGCAAAAGACAAGCCCTACAGCATCGACGAGAACTTCTGGAGCCGGAGCATCGAAGGCGGCAACCTCGAAGACCCGGCGTTCCACCCGCCGGAGGAGATCTACGCCTGGACGGTATCACCGAAGGATGCCCCCGACGTCATGGAGGAGGTCCGGATCGAGTTCGAACAGGGTGTCCCGGTCGCTCTCAACGGGAAGCGGTTCCCCGGCATCGACCTGATCCTGGAACTGAACCAGATCGCGGGACGGAACGGCGTGGGCCGCAACGACATGATCGAGGACCGGGTCCTCGGCCTGAAGGCCCGTGAGAACTACGAGCACCCGGCCGCAACCGTCCTCCTTGCCGCGCACCGCGACCTTGAGCGCCTCGTCCTGACCCGTTCGGAACTTGCGTTCAAGCACATCGTCGACGACAGGTGGTCTGAGCTTGCCTACATGGGGCTTGTGCATGAACCGCTCTTCTACGCGTTGAACGCTTTCATCGACAAGACCCAGGAACGGGCGAGCGGCTTCGTGGACGTCGGTCTGTATAAGGGCAGTGTGACGGTGCTTGGCCGGAGTTCGGACTTTGCACTCTACTCGGACGACCTGGTCTCCTTCGACTCGACGACGATCGACCAGAACCACGCCATCGGGTTCTCGAACTATTTCGGACTGCAGGCGCGTCTCTTCCAGAACCTCAAGAAGCGTTGAAGGGGTGCCTACAGCACCTTCTTTCCGGCTTCTTTTCCCGGCGTGCACTCAAAGACATCGGTAATGTTGATGACGATGAGTGATTTCGCCGGATACTTGTGGCCCTTCGTCTTCACCTGGTCACGGAACTTCTCGTAATCGGGTCCGGACGTCTTGATCTCCGTCGAGCCTTTTACCTGGAAACAGCGCTTGGTCTCCTGGTCGTAGAAGTAGAGAGCTACCACCGGGTTCTCTTTGAGGTTATCGAGCGTCTTTGCCATGTAGTTGTCCATGATCCAGACAGTGTCGTCGCCGACGAGCTGGATCGACGCCATCGGGGCCACGTTCGGAACGCCGTTCTTTGAGGCGGTGGCCATCGGAAAGACTTTGGTTCTGGTAAATATCTCCTTAATATCACTTGAAAGCGCAACCATACTATTCACCAATCCCTGGAAGCAGAACGGACGCTCTCGGGCGCCGGAACCATTCCAGTAACGAGATTATCCGCGCCGTGCATATATAAGCGCTCTGTTGGGGTCGTACAACGACGGGCTCCGGAGGTTCAAGACTGGTGGTGGCCTCCAGGACCGGACCTCTACCCGAATCAGCAGATCCCGCCCCGGGGAGCGGTATACGGCCGCAGGCCTCCTGCACGGGCCCCCTCCAATCTCTCACATGCTCTCCCGGGTCCGGACACCGTAGGGGCATGGAAAAATATAAGCCGCGAGACGGGGAAAAGACTACTATGTGTGCCCGCTTTCTGGAGCGCTTTTTTAAACCTACTCCGCATATCGTCGAAAGTCCACCTCCCCCGTCGCTCTCCCATGGGCCGGGCAACGGTGTTCCCGAGTACCGGGTGAAGCCTTACTTCATCGTGGCGTCTGTGGAGATGGGAAATACCACGACAAAGTGTATCCTGACCGGCACGAGCCTGGAGACGGGAAGGTCGTACATCATCAACAAGACCGTGACCATGAGCCGTGACGTCCGGCAGCCGAGACCGGGCGAGACGGTCTTCGGGGCAACCCTGGACGGCACGAAGCTGACGCGGGAGTCGGTTACGGAACTGGTGCGCGACACCCTGATCCAGTGCCACAGAGATGCTCACCTGAGCATCAAGGACGACCTGGACTTCGTCGTCAGGAGTACCGGCGTCGTCGCGGCGATGGACTCTCCCGACCAGGTCGGGGACTTCATCATCGCTCTTGCGAACGGCTGCCTCGAAGCCGGGGTTCCTCCCCGAAAGATGACGCCCCCGATGTCGATCGACAATCTCCCCCCGAAGCTCCGGCAGTTCTCGTTTGCCGATAAGGTGGTCTTCGTCGGCGCGGTGGCCGGCGTCGTGCCGCCGATCGGGTGTACCGGTGTCGAGATGGTGGCAAACGAGATGGAAGGGGAGCTTGCGATGGCCGGCATCAAAGAAGGCGCCAAATGGACATCGGTTGACTTCCGCAACCCCTGCATATCCATCGACTTCGGGACCACGCTTGATGGGCGGATCACGAGCGACGTCGCCCCGGACAATCCGAACCCATTCGCCCAGACGATCGGGAACTTCTGCGGCCTTGCAGGTGCCATACCGGATGCGATCGTCCGGGGTACCGGGCTCGTGCAGGACCGGACGGGGACCGCTCTCGACCTCTTCGGCGACCACAGCATCAGTGGCGCGTTCGGGGGCAGGAAGCGTTCCGTCGTTGATGAATACGTCAACCGGTGCCATGAGCACATCGATATCCGGATCGTCCCCCCCGACCGGGCGAGGTTCGGGCGGGTGCCGGTCTGCGCCGACGTTGCCGATAAGTCAGGCGTTGCCCTCATCGGGTGCGACTCGGGCGTCAACGGGAGTGAGATGCCGGATCTCGAGAAGATCGGGCACGAGATCCATGAGAAGCACGGTATGGGCATGCTGACCGAGGTCGTCGACCGGGTCTGCGCCAGGATGGCGCTCAGGCTCATCGACGTCGCCATCGAGAGAGAACTGGTCCCGCCGAACTCATCGATCGGGTTCACCGGACGGGCGGCCATCTCGGGGAGGAAGCCCGAGTACATCGTCGAAGGCATCACCGCACGGAACCTCTACGACGCCCCGAACGATCACCTGGTCTTTGTGGATGACGGCCTTGCCCGGGGAGCGGCACTGATGGGGCGGTGCATGAACTCGCTCGGGAAACCCAAGGCCCCGCTCGGCGGGGTGCGAGGCGGGCCATGTATTATGTCTCGTCGGATCAAAATAGGAAAGTAGGATCTGATAATCGATGGCTGAAGAAGAGTTGTTTGATCTGCTCGTCCCCCCGGGTGTGCCCCGTAAGATGATCTACGATATCGTCGAGAAGTACGATGTGGAAGTGGTGCGGCGCCCGCAGAAGATGGGGTTTGCGAACATGGACGGGGACATGAGAGAATTGCTGGCGTTCCGGGGAAACCGGGCGATCGTCGAAGAGGTGCAGACGTATCTTCTCGCGCAGCTCAACGAGTTCGTCGCTGACTGATACCCTTTTTTTCTTATTTGCGCGCCGGAAATTGCCAGCGCGAGACACGGGTGCTGCTCGGGAAGGGCGGGGCGGTGGTTGGAGGAGGAGCCGTCGCACCGTCCCGGCAGTCGCGTTCCGGAACGTTGCACCTTCGGCCAGTCGTACTCACATAGCATTCCCGGGACATCGCTTACCCCGATGCACGGCTTCCCAGGGGATATCGCCACCCACCGTCCCCGCCCCTGGGGTCGGGGGAGGAGGCCGGAGGCCGGGCGGGGTGGGGGTTACAGGGGTCTTTGTATGTAGTGGAGACAGGGGATGCTCCCTCCTCCCCGCGGGCCGCCTCCCCCAGTGGCGATACCCCCACGGTCCAGTGTCCCGATAAGAGCAGAGTCCTGAATAATCTCTGGATGGGACTCCGCTGGAGAATCCCATCCACAAATCTCTTTCTCCGCCTTCACATCACCGACGGCATCTTGCCGCCGAGCAGCCGCAGGAGCAGCGCCTTCTGGGCGTGGAGCCGGTTCTCGGCCTGGTCCCAGACGATGCTCTGCGGCCCTTCAATCACCTCGTCGGTGATCTCCTCTCCCCGGTGGGCGGGGAGACAGTGCATCACGAGAGCGTCGGATGGTGCGTGGCGAAGCAGGCGGGAATCGATCGTGTAATCTTTGAGGGTCCGCAGGCGCTCGGCCCGCTCCTGCTCGTCGCCCATGGAGACCCATATGTCGGTGTAGAGAACATCCGCGTCACGGACCGCTTCCTCGGGGTCCGTAACGACGTTGATCCTGCCTCCTGCCGCCCGCGCCCGATCGATGACCTCATCCTTCGGCTGGTAGCCCGGGGGGCTTGCGACCGTGATCTCCATCCCGGTCAGGGTCGAGGAGAGTATCCACGAGTTGCAGACGTTGTTGCCGTCCCCGATCCAGGCGAGTTTCAGGTCGTGGAGGTCGCCGAACCGCTCGCTCAAGGTCATGATATCGGCCAGCACCTGGCATGGGTGCAGCCGGTCGGATAACCCGTTGACAACGGGAACCGTTGAGTAGCGGGCGAACTCCTCGATGGTGGCGTGACTGTAGGCACGGATCATCACCGCATCGAGGTAACGGGCAAGTGCCCGCGCCGTATCCCGGATCTCTTCGCCCCGCCCGAGTTGCATATCCTGGGGGTTCAAGAAGAGCGCATGACCGCCGAGGTCAGTCATTCCCACCTCGAACGAGACCCGGGTGCGGGTGGACGCCTTCTCGAAGATCATCCCGAGGCTCTTTCCCTTGAGGAACTCGTGCGCGGTCCCTATCGACTTCAGCCTCTTCAGGTGCACCGCGTCGGCAATGATGCTCTCAAGTTCATACTCATCGATATCGCAGATCGAGAGAAAATCCTTCTTCATGCAATCTCCTTCATGTGTCGGCATCGCCTCTCGAGGATCTCCCGGGTGCCGATGTCCCTGCGGTGGAAGATACGCCCTGTTACCGAGGATGCCGCCTTCTCCGCGATCGCCTCGGCCTCTTCAGGTGTCTCGCCCCTCCCGACGAACGCAAGCGTCCGCGATCTCCGGGTATAGAGCGTCCCGTCCTGCTCCTCGACGTTTGCGTAGTAGAGCAGAGCGTCGCCGTAGTCGCCGAGGGTGAGCGGCTCGTGGATTACCGGAGCCTCCGGATACCCTTCGGGGACAAGGTACTTACAGACCGTCGCTTGATTCGCGAACCGGACGTGCGACGGTGCAAGGTCCCCCTCGATGATATGGCGCACGATCGCCGAGAAGTCCGATTCCAGGAGCGAAAGGACGTTCATCGCCTCCGGGTCCCCGAAACGGGCGTTGAACTCGATGACCTTCGGGCCGTCACGGGTGTTCATGAACTGGCCGTAGAGGACCCCCCGATACGGCGTTCCCTCGTCCTGCATGGCCGCGACCATATCCTCCATGATCTGGAGCGCCTTCTCATAATTCGAGCGAGTGACGAAGGGGAGCATATGGTCCGGCATGGAATATGAACCCATCCCCCCGGTGTTCGGCCCCACGTCGCCCTCGTATGCACGTTTGTGGTCCTGCACAAGCGGCATGGGCACCAGGTGCTTGCCGTCGACGAACGCCTGGAGAGTGAACTCCTCCCCGAGGAGCCGCTCTTCCAGCACGACGTCTCCGCCGAGTTCCCGGACGTACTCGACCGCTCCTGCGGCATCGAGATGCTCGCCCATGATCCGCACGCCCTTCCCGCCAGTCAGCCCGATGGGCTTGATGGCAAGATCGCCGTCGTATGCCTCGATGAACCGGCGTGCCTCCTCCGGGTCATGGCAGACCTGGTACTCCGGGCACCCCGCGATCCCGTGCCGTTCCATCAGCCGGCGGCAGAACGCCTTATCCGTCTCAAGCCGGGCCGCAGCACGGGTCGGCCCCACGCAGGGCACCCCCGCCGCTTCGAGGTGATCGACGATTCCTACCTCAAGGGGAGCCTCCGGCCCGATGATTGCGATATCGAGCGTATTCTCGGTGGCGAATCGTACTATCTCCGGGACATTGATCTCTTTCTCGAGGAGAACCCGCTCCGCGAGCCGGGCTATCCCCGGATTCTTGCGTGCCATGACAGAAAATATTCTCACGCTGCTGTTGCAGGAAAGCGCCCTGGTGATCGCATGCTCCCTGCCACCACCGCCTACAACGAGTATTTTCATATCCATCTATCTACTCGCCTCTAAAAAAATGTTTATCTGTCGAGGAGCTCGCTGACCCGCACAAGCGCAAGAAGTGATGCACCTTTCTCTGCAAGCGCCTCCTGAGCACCCCCTTCCCGGTCGACGACGGTCACGACCCGGTCGACGTCCGCGCCTGCGGCACGCAGTGCCAGAAGACCGTAGAGAGCACTTCCCCCGGACGTGGTCACGTCCTCGACCAGGAGCACCTTCCTCCCGCTCACATCGCCGATGATCGTCCCGGCTTTGCCGTGGTCCTTCTCTTCCTTTCGGATGATGGCATACGGCCGGCCGCTCGCAAGCGAGACCGCGACAGCGATCGGCACAGCGCCGACCGCCACCCCGGCCACGGTATCGAACTCCTGGCCTTCAGCAATGGTCTTCCCGATTGCCGCAAGGATGGTGGGGTTCGTTGTTGCAGCCTTGATGTCGATGTAGTAGGAACTCCGTGCTCCTGAGGCGAGGAGAAAGTCCCCGAACTCGATAGCACCGCTCTCGAGCAGCAGTGTCGCAATTGGGTTCACCATGGTACCTCTTTAACTCCGATGTAGTAGCCGATAATGTTCACTATTCGATGGAGGAGGGGCGTCAGGACGATGACCCCGATCGCTATAGGTAATGTAATATTCTCGAACAACCACCCGGGGTCGAACAGGAGGAGGAGCACGAAGGCACCGACAACCAGATCGTACTGGTCGGCAAGGAACCAGGACTCGCCCCGGTCCTTGCCCAGCCTCCGCTTCAGGAAGCTCTTGATGAGATCACCTAAGAGCGCGCCCGTCGCGAGAAGTGTCACCGAGAGAAACGTATGCTGGGGGAGTCCGGTCAGGCCAAACGGAGAGGAGGCCCAGATCTGGACGAGCCCTACCAGTATGCCGGAGAGGACTCCGCCGAAGAACCCCCGGTAGGTCTTGCCGTCGCCAAAGACTCTCCTCCCATCGCGGAATGTCTTTCCGAAGTCGATGGGCGTCCCGCCGCCAAAGACTGCGGCTGCTGAGTTCGGCACGTATGCTGGGATCATGATCCAGAGTGCCGCGAGCCCCGAGAAGAGCCAGAGTCCGATGTTGGTGTCAATGAACGTCAATACCCGGTACAATCAGTAGATATAAAGATTAACGTGTCGAAATATAAGATACGAATGAACGGTGGGCACGGTGAGAGTATGCTGATAAAAAAGACAAAGAGCCTCTGTCCAACGTGCGGTCGTGTACTCGACGCCGATGTTGTTGAGGAAGAGGGGGAGGTCTGGCTGGTCCGTACCTGCCCTGAGCACGGTGTGTGCCGGGCCCTGTACTGGTCAGACGCGGAGATGTACCGGAGGTTCGATGCCTACGAGCGCATAGGGGAAGGGATCTCGAACCCTCAGACGACTGCTTCTCCGGCAGGGTGCCCGAATGACTGCGGTGCCTGTGAGAACCACCGGTCGACGACGTTGCTTGCGAACATCGACCTGACGAACCGGTGTAACCTCAACTGTGACTTCTGCTTTGCAAACGCCCGGGCATGCGGTTACGTCTACGAGCCGACCTTAGACCAGGTCGTCGGGATGCTCTCCATGCTGCGCGAGGAGAAACCCGTACCGGCCCCCGCTGTCCAGTTCTCGGGCGGGGAGCCGACGATGCGCGACGATCTCCCGGAGATCATCCGGAAGGCAAAAGAACTCGGGATGTCCCAGGTGCAGGTCGCGACAAACGGCATCAGGCTCGCCCAGGAGCCTGATTACCTTCTCCAATTGAAGGAAGCAGGGCTCTCTACCGTCTACCTGCACTTTGACGGGGTAAGCCGCGAGACGAACTCGAAACTCGCGAGTGACCGGCGGGCCATAGAGAACTGCGAGAAGATCCATCTTGGGGTGGTGCTGGTGCCTACGGTCATCAAGGGCAGGAACGACCACGAAGTGGGCGCCATCATCAAGTACGCCGCAGAGCACATCGGGGTCATCCGCGGCGTCAATTTCCAGCCGGTAGCATTCACCGGGGCTGCAAGCGCGGATGATGTGAGGAACGAGCGGATCACCATCCCGGAACTTGCAGGGCGGATCGAGGAGCAGACGGACGGCGTCATCAAGAAAGACTACTTCTACCCTGTGCCCTGCGTCGTCCCGATCTCCGATCTCGTTGAGGCGTATACGGGCAAACCCCAGATCTCGTTCACCACGCACCAGCACTGCGGTGCGGCGACCTATGTCTTCGTCACCGAAGACGGGATGGTCCCGATCAACAAGATGGTGGATGTCGACACCTTCTTTGAGTCGATCGAGAAGATGGCGGCAAAATTCGCGAAAGGCGGGTCGATCAACAAGTATATGACCCTCGTCGAGGGGGTCAAGGACCTCTACACCTCCCCG
>Ga0265294_10006035_pt1 | contig 14639 bp, 15 predicted proteins | sample MunlanPumphouse3_FD_192504 | JGI IMG/M metagenome (GOLD analysis project Ga0265294, IMG submission 192504) | Groundwater microbial communities from a municipal landfill in Southern Ontario, Canada - Pumphouse #3 | ecosystem: Environmental > Aquatic > Deep subsurface > Groundwater | place... | reverse complement strand
TGGATTGATGATTTTGAAGGCGGATTAAAGACTGTTTCTATTGGTACAGATTATGTGACTTATGAAGTTGTATTTACAGTTAATAAAGCAATGCCTGACGGTACTGCTAAATTCCAATTCATGTACGGATATTTATCTACTGACGCAGAAAATACTATTTACATATCTGATTTCAAATTAGAAAAAGAAGTACTTCCAGTTGAACCAGTATTTGAAGAAGTAGAAGCTTTACTTGGAGCTCAAGATGAAGGCCCAACACATTCAACTATTACATATAATGAAATAGATAATGTGTATGAAATTACTGAAATTGATATTAATGTTGATCCATGGGATCATGCAAGATTGGTATATTATTTTGATAATTTAGAAATGGATGCAACTTACCGTTTTGTTATAACTGCAAAAGCAACAACAGCTACTGATTTATACTTTAGAATTGGTTCTACGCTTTCAGTTGAACCTTGGATTGATGATTTTGAAGGTGGATTAAAGACTGTTTCTATTGGTACAGATTATGTGACTTATGAAGTTGTATTTACAGTTAATAAAGCAATGCCTGACGGTACTGCTAAATTCCAATTCATGTATGGATATTTATCTACTGACACAGAAAATACTATTTACATATCTGATTTCAAATTAGAAAAAGAAGTAAAAGAAACTATTCCTTCATTAGAACCAATTATCTTTAACGATTTTGAAGATTATCTTGATGACGCAGCTTATCAAGCGGATACTACTGATAATATTGTAGGTTCTAGAATTGGCGGTAGTTCTTTTGTAAAAGAAAATGGAGTGTTAGTAGTTGAGGGAGATAACAACTATTTATCTCAAAATCTTGGTTATGCAAGTAATGGAACAAACGGAATTAGAATTAAAATATCAACGACTGATATTCCTGAAGGTTATAATTATATAGCTGTTTACATGCAAGTTACTGAACTATCAGGGATATCACAATTGAAAGCTTATGTTTATAATGCTGGAGGAACATTTACAGATATAACATCTGCAGTAATTGGCGATTATACACAATTAGAAACTGGTATTTTTGTTTATATTCCTGTTACTTCATTGTTAAGTGATACTACTGAAATGTCAATCCTTGTTAATACAACTAATGCTGTTACAGGTCAATTGTATATAGATGCAATTTTAATTACCGAAGAATTCATCGTGATTCCAGCTCCAGAAAATGAAGCTCCAGTTATTACAGTATCTGATAGTAATTTGGCAATTCTTAATGGTATGGCTTTGGAAGCTGGTGTTTCTTTGGAAACATTAATACCTACATTATTGGGAATGATAGAAATTAATGACACTGAAGATGGTGTGATTACAACAACACAAGAAATGTTAACACTTAATGGACTTAACATAACTAATCCAGAAATTGGAACTTATGCAATCGAAGTTAACGTTAGTGATTCATTAGGTCTAGCTGCAGTTACTTATACTTTAAATCTAAATATTGTTTCTGTTATGGAAACATTTGAAAGTTACACTGATGATGCTGATTTTAAAGCTAACTGGCCAAGAATTAATGGTTTTAGAAATGCTGGTGGATCATGGAATACAACTTCAGCGACACTTTCAATTTTAGGTGAAGAAAATGTGTTAGAATTCACATATGGTGCAGGGGTTAATGGCATTAAATTTAATGTAACTAAAACTGAATTAGAAACTGCTGGTGCAGAATATATTGGAATCTACGTAAAAACTTCAGCTGAACTAGTTGGAACTAGTAATGTGTTCCAAGCATTCTATTATAATCCTGCAGGATACCAACAAATTAATAATTTATATGGTACAATTAGTTATACTGATGAAGGAACTTATTTCTTTATCAAAGTGGCTGACTTAGCAGTTGATACAACTGCAATTAGCTTGCTGATTAACTTAGCTTCAGGTAATACTGGAACTATGTATATGGACAATATTGTAATTAAATAATAACAAAATAAAATTAAGCACCGGATAAATTAATTTGTCCGGTGCTTATCCCATGAGGAATTACTATGCAGAATGATTTTAAATTAGCAATCATCTTTCAAGATAAGATGATTTTGCAAAGAAATAAAAAAATAAAAATATTTGGAGAATGCAAAAAGGATGTAACAATCACAGTTAAGTTTTTAGATTATTTCTATTCCTTTAAAACTGAAAAAGAAGTCTTTTGTTTTTCTCTAGATGAATTACCAGCAATTAAAGAAAGCTTTAATATCGAAATATCAAGTCCTAACACTAAAATTGTAATTAATGATGTTTTAGTTGGAGATGTCTTGATTTGTGCTGGACAATCAAATATGGCTTTTACTGTTAATGAATCTATTAACGTAAAATTTCTTGAATGTGAAAACATTCGTTCTTTTGAAGTGCCAAAGTTACCTTACGAAGGCGCAGATAAAGATTTTGATTGGCTTTATTCTGATAATCCAAAATGGATAAAAGCAGATAAAGATTCGATCAAATGGTTTTCTAGCATTGGATATTTAGTAGCAACAGCTCTAGAAAAAGAATATGATATTCCAATTGGAATTTTGTCAGTTAATATGGGAGATACTTCTGTATTTACTTGGACTGATGAATTTACGATCAAAGAATATGATAAGTTTAATGTGTATATTGATAATTATGAAAAAGAGTATAGTAAATTTAAAAATAGAACTGAATATGAAACAAATTTCAAGAAACAATTACCACTTTTAATGAAGTTTTATGATTTAATCAATGAAGGTGCGAGATTAGGTAAATCGTCTGAAGAAGCTCATAGAGAAGCTTTTAAAGCGATTCCTGACCCATTTATACCAATGGGTCCATTACATCAAAACAGGCCGTCTGGTTTGTTTAATTCAATGGTTAAAAGGGTAATTCCATATCCGACTAAATGTATTCTTTATTATCAAGGCGAGAATGATAAGTTGTACTATGATATCTATAAAGATGCACAAGATGCTTTTTGTACTTCTTGGCGAAAGGCATTTAAAGATGAATTGCCAATAGTGATAACACAAATAGCAGGTTATGAATACCCTGATATCGAAGCTACGGCTGTAGCAAAGCTTAGAGTAGCGCAAGAGAAGTTTATTGATCCTTTGAGAAAAAAATATCTTGTCAGTGCAGCAGATCAAGGTGAGAGGTTTAATATTCATCCAAAAGACAAAAATGTTGTATCTAGACGATTTGTTAATGTATTAAGAGAATTTATTTATAATGATAATGAAAATAGTTTGTCTCCGGTAGTAGAAGAGATGATTAAAGAAGGTAATCGTTTAATTATTAAGACTAAATATAATGATTTAGATTTAAAGATTATTGATAAAAAAGATAAATCTTTTGTTGGTATTACAAAAGATAAACAAAGTAAGAAATTAACTGATTTTTATGTAGTAGGCAAAGATTTAGTTATTAATCTTGATGATAATGATTATCAAGAGATTAGATATGGTTTTGTTAATTATCCTGATTTATTTATTTATACCAAGAATGATCTACCATTATTACCTTTCTGTTTAACTTTAGAGTAATTATTTCTCTTTTTATAATATAGAATAAGAAAAATCAACGAATTAGAAATATCTATGTTTGTTGATTTTTCTTTTGTGTTAACAAAAATTTATTTGATATTTTGTTGTTTTTAGCGGGTTAAGAGATTAATAATGGACATTATTTTTCTTTTCCTTTTTTAGAAAAATTTATGCTTTATCTTTTTATGATAAAATGTTATAATACTTTTGTAAGCGTTTTCTATTATTTTGGAAAACTTTATTTTTGTGTCAACCGGCGGAGAGGAGTTTTTACTTGGTTTATCTAAGTGAAACAATTTATGAAGAACATTACATTTTTAACGGGTTACTATGGTTCGGGTAAAAGCGAACTTGCGATAAATTTAGCGATTAAAGAGAGGGTTGATTATGTTATTGACTTAGATGTTGTTAACCCATATTTTCGTACGCGTGAACAAGAAGAGTTGCTTAAGACTTATGACATTGAAGTTATATCAAGTGATTTAGAATACAAAGCGCATATTGATATGCCGTATATTTCTAAACGAGTTTTTATACCGTTTCATGATGAAAGTAAAAAAGCAATATTTGACTTAGGCGGTAATGATGTTGGCGCTAAATTGTTAAGACAATTTGAAGATTATAACGATTTAGATGTTGATTTATTCTTAGTAATTAATGTATTTAGAACTGAAAGTGATAATGTAGATAAAATAGTTTCTTTGATTAATAAAATCGAAGGTGTTGGTGGTTATAAAGTAACTGGTTTGATTAATAATACCAATTTATTGAAAGATACTACTGTCGACGATATTCTTTTCGGAGAAAATATTATTAAAGAAGTAAGTAACATAACAAAGCTTCCGATTGTTTTCACAACAGTTTGGGAAGATATTTATGCGGATAATTTAGTATTTGAAGGCGAAATACTAAAATTAAAATTATATTTTAGAAAGAATTGGTTATAAGGAGGAATAATCGTGCCAAAAGGAAGAGTTACATTTAACGAAGAATTGTGTAAAGGCTGCGGGCTTTGTGTTGAATATTGTCCGACGCATATTCTTTACATGGACATGAAGACACTAAATAAAGCTGGGTATAATATCATTAAGGTAAGTGATCCAGACAAATGCATAGGCTGTGCTTTTTGTGCAATTATGTGTCCAGATTCAGTGATCAAGGTTGAGGTGAACAAATAATGGCTAAAGTATTGATGAAAGGGAATGAAGCTATCGCTTTAGCGGCGATAAAAGGCGGAGTAGATGCTTTTTATGGTTATCCTATTACACCACAAAATGAAGTTCCTGAATATTTATCAAAACATTTATTAGATGCTGGCAAAGTATTCTTACAAGCAGAATCTGAAGTTTCAGCAATCAATATGGTTTATGGTGCAGCTGGAGCTGGAAAAAGAGTTATGACATCAAGTTCATCTCCTGGGATTGCACTTAAGCAAGAAGGACTTTCTTACTTAACTGCAGCTGAACTTCCATGTTTAGTTGTTTCAGTTATGCGTGGTGGACCTGGTTTAGGTAGTATTCAACCATCTCAAGGTGATTATTATCAAGCAACACGTGGTGGCGGTAATGGTGATTATCATTTAATTGTTTTCGCTCCAGAAAGTATTCAAGAAACAATTGATATTATTAAAGAATCTTTTGATATAGCTGATTATTATCGTAACCCAGTTATGGTTTTAGTCGATGGACTTATTGGTCAAATGATGGAATCTGTTGATTTTGATAGACCAGTTAAAGAAAGATTTTTACCAGAAAAGAATTGGGCAACTACTGGAACTAGAAATCATCCAGGAAGAAGAAATGTAGCTAATTCTTTATATTTAGATCCACAAGCTTTGGAAAATCATAATATTCATTTACATGAAAAATATAAAATTGTAAAGAAAAATGAAACAAGATATGAACTTATAAATTTTGATAATCCAGAATATGTTATTGTTGCATATGGAACAATGGCTAGAATTGCAAGAAGTGCAATTGAAATGCTTAAAAAGGATGGAATTGAAGTTGGAATGATTAGACCAATTAGTTTATTTCCTTATCCGGAATTAGCTTTTGACCAAATTCCAGAAAGTACTAAAGGTATTTTAACTTGTGAGTTATCAATGGGACAAATGCTTGATGATGTTTTAATCGCTAATAACGGCCGTAAAAAAGTTGGCTTCTTTGGCAGAGCTGGCGGTATGTTGCCAGATCCTGAAGAAATTGTAGCTGCGATTAAAAATTTTGATGAAAGAGTGGTGAAGTAAGATGTGGGAAACTAAGTATGAAAAATCCTCTGGTTTAACTGATAAAAAACTTTCTTACTGTCCAGGATGTACTCATGGTATTATTCATAAATTGGTGGCAGAAGTATTAGTAGAATTAGATATATTAGATCGTGCAATTGCAATAGCTTCAGTTGGTTGTTCTGTATTTTCTTATGATTTCTTTAATTGTGACGCTGAACAATCTCCACATGGTAGAGCTTGTGCTCTAGCAACTGGAGCTAAAAGAGTGTTGCCAGAAAATATCGTATTTACTTATCAAGGAGATGGTGATTTAGCGAGTATTGGTATAGCAGAAACTATTCACGCGGCTAATCGTGGCGAAAATATTACTGTTATATTTATTAATAATGCAATTTATGGGATGACTGGTGGACAAATGGCTCCAACTAGCTTATTAGGCCAAAAGACAACTACATCTCAAGATGGTAGAGATCAAGCGCATCATGGAAATCCAATTCATATTAGTGAAATGTTTGCTACTATTGAAGGCGTAGCTTATCTTGAAAGAGTAGCTGCTTATGATCCTAAACATGTTATTGCAGCTAAAAAGGCTATTAAGAAAGCTTTTCAATATCAAATGGAAAACAAAGGCTTTACAATGGTTGAAGTTGTAGCTACTTGCCCAGTAAACTGGGGATTAAAACCAGTAGATGCAATGAAATGGTCAAAAACAGCTATGGAACCTGTTTATCCTTTAGGAGTTTTTAAAGATAAGGGGGCTAAATAATATGGATGCTAAAAATATTAAAGTTGCTGGATTTGGTGGACAAGGGGTAATGATGTTTGGCCAAATTCTTGCTTATAGTGCGACAAAAGATGAAATTAACGGGTTATGGTTTCCTTCATATGGACCAGAAACAAGAGGCGGAACAGCTAACTGTTCAGTAATTGTTTCTGACAAACAAATTAATTCTCCAGTGTTCAAGAATGCTGATCACTTAGTTGCGTTTAACTTACCTTCTTTAGATAAGTTTAAAGGGAATTTAGTTAATAACGGATTAATTCTTTATAATTCTTCACTAATAAATGAAGAGGTTAAGATGGATAACTGCGTTGCAGTAGGAGTTCCAATTAATGATATAGCAACTACACTTGGTAATGATAAAGTTGCTAATATGGTTATGATGGGCGCATATTTAGAATTAACACACCTTTTCTCAGATGAAACAATTCAAGCGATTGTTAAAAAAATATTAGGGGAAAGAAAAGCGCATTTATTAGGAGTTAATATTAAAGCTCTTGAAGCAGGAAAAAATCATGTAAGAAATTTAGGAGTTAAGTATGCTTAGATCAGTCGATGAACTAAGAGTCTTGGCTGAAAAAGTCAACCGCACAAAAATGGCGGTTGTCTTTGCGCATGATGACCATGTTATTGGTGCTATAAAAGAAGCTAGTGACTTAGGAATTATTGATCCTATTTTAATCGGAAAAAAGAAAGAAATAGAAAGTTTAATCAATGAATTCGACCTTAAAAAGCCATATGAAATCATTGATTGTGAAGATGGTGAAGTAGCTACAAAAATAGCTATGGATCTAGTTAATGATAAAATGGTTGATATCGTAATGAAGGGGTTAATTGATACAAAAGTTTTGTTAAAAGGTGTTGTTAATAGTGAGACTGGAATTAAAGAAGCAAAGCTATTATCACATGTTGGGATTGTAAGCTATCCAAATCACCATAAAGTTTTATTTGCAACTGATGGTGCTATGAATATTTCACCTAATGTTGAACAAAAAATTATGATTATTGAAGCAGCTGTTAAACTAGCAAAATCATTAGGATACAATATGCCAAAAGTCGGATTGGTTTCTGCAGTTGAAAAAGTAAACCCTAAAATAGCTTCGACAGTTGATGCTAAAGCAATCGTTGATTATTATCAAAATAAAGATATTGATTTTTATATTGATGGTCCATTTGCAGTAGATAATCTTGTTTCTATGGATTCAGTTAAACAAAAAGGTATTACTTCAGTGGTTGGTGGAGATTGTGATATATTTGTATTTCCTAATTTAGATGCTGGTAATATTTTTTATAAAACTTCAGTTTTCTTAGCTAATGGGAAAAGTGCAGGAATAGTTTTGGGTGCTAAAGTACCAATAGTTTTAACTTCGAGAGCTGATAGTTCAGAAGCTAAACTCAATTCAATAATTTTGGCGGTGTTAAATCATGACGGATTATCTAATCTTAGTAATTAATCCTGGAAGCACTTCAACGAAGGTTGCTCTTTATAAAAATGAAGTGCTTTTAAGAGAAAAAACGTTAAGACACGATGTAGAAGAGCTAAGACATTATAATACTATTATTGATCAAATTGATTTTAGAAAAGGTTTAATTATCGATTTATTAACTGATGGTGGATATAAGATTGAAGATGTTGATGTCTTTGTTGGCCGTGGTGGTATGACTAAACCTTTAAGTGGTGGAACATATCTAATATCTCAAGAGATGGTAGATGATTTAAGAAGTTTAAAGTACGGAGCCCATGCCTCAGCTTTGGGTTCGATTATTGCTTTTGAGTTTGGAAAAACATATAACAAAAAAGCATTTACAGTAAACCCGGTAGTAGTAGATGAGTTTGAGGATATTTCTAGAATAAGTGGTTTGAAGGAAATTGAACGTAAGAGTGTTTTTCATGCTTTGAATCATAAAGCCATTGCTATGCGTTATGCGCAAAGCATCGGAAAAAAATATGAAGATATTAATGTTATTGTAGTCCATTTAGGTGGAGGTATTAGCGTAGGTCTTCATAAAAAAGGACGAGTTATTGACGTGAATAATGCCCTTGGTGGTGATGGCCCTTTTTCACCTGAAAGAACTGGGACAATTCCTACTTTCCCTTTAGTTGATATTTGCTTTTCTGAAAAGTATACAAAAGATCAAGTTAAAAGAATGTTAGTTGGTAAGGGTGGACTTGCATCATATTTAGGAACGAATGATACAAGAATTGTTGAGAAAAAAGTATTAGCAGGAGACAAAGAAGCTAAACTTATTTTTGACGCAATGGCTTATACAATTGCTAAAGAGATTGGTTCTATGTATTTTGTTGCTAAAGGTGATATAGATGGTGTTTTGCTAACAGGAGGAATTGCTTATAGCAAGTATTTTACAGATCAAATCAAAACATATGTTGATCCGATTGTAAAAGTTACTGTTTATCCTGGAGAAGATGAAATACAAGCTCTTGTTGAAGGTGCAATGAGAGTTCTTAATAATAAAGAAGAAGCAAAAGAGTATTAATCTAGTTTTATCTTACAAGAATATTGATTAATTTATAGTGAAAAGCAAGGTTTGAAAAAACTTTGCTTTTTTTTGAGAAAAACACCTGGTTTTATTGTATATATTTGTGAAGCCGAATTCATAGGGAGAAATATTTATGAGAAAAACCAAGAAAGAAAAAATTAAAAGAAATGTATTAATTGTAACTGGAATTATTCTATTAGATGCTGGAATTTATTATTCAACATATAAAAATGGCGGTATCGATAGTATTTTTTCACAATTGATGTATATACCTGTCATTCTCAGCGGTATATTTTTTGGCATTAAAACTGGAATGATAAGTGCTATGTTTTCTGGCCTTTTGATAGGACCTTTAATGCCGATAACTTTAACTCTTTCAACACCAGTTGGGTTATATTTTTGGTTGTTAAGATTAGCTACACTCATAATAGTTGGTGTAATAGTAGGGTATTTATCTGATGTGTTCGAAGAAAATAAGAGGATAACAAAAACATATGAATATATTGCAAGAAAGAATATGGCAAAAAAACGAAGTTAGTTTTAAAAATTAACTATTAATATAAACGTTTTTACAATCTTTTTATGATAAAATAACACATATAGAAAGGTTGTGATATTTTGGATGACAATGCTTTAATTGAAAAAATACTTACTAGTGATAAGAATCTTTATGCTGAAATAATGGAAAAATATCACAATGAAATTTTTAAATATATTTACAATATGGTAAATAATTATAATGATACTGAAGATTTAGTTCAGGAAATATTTTTCAAGATCTATAAGAATTTAAAAAAATATAATCCTAATAAAGCTTCATTTAGAACATGGATGTATCGGATTAGTAAAAATCATGTTATTAATTATTTGAAATCATCTAAGTCAAAAATTAATCGTAATAATCTAGAATATGATGATTCAATTAATAAAAGTGATGAAAACGTAGAAGAAAGTGTGATTAAGGATAATCAGATTAATATGATCCTAAAAGCAATGGAAAAGATACTTTCACCAAAGAATTATGAAATAATGCATCTGCATTATTTTAGTAATTTAACAGTTAAGGAAATCAGTCAAACATTAAGTATTCCTGATAAAACAATATATAAAGCAATAAAATCAAGCATTAATAAACTTAAGAAGGAGGTGGATGTTAGTGATGAAATATAATAGAAATATCGATGAAAACAGGATGAATTTATCAAAATCTAGAACTATTGATAATTGTATGGAAAGAATTACGAGTGAAAAGACTTTTTGGTCATTTTTTAAACCGATAAAGCTAAAATTAGTTATGACTGTTTTTACAGTCGCTATTCTAATTACAGTTATACTAGTGAGCAATCAAAATAATCCAGTAACCCCACCTACTCTTAGTGAGTTTCAAACTAAAAAACTAGTTGAGACTTCTTATATGTCTTTTTCAATTATTTCTAATGTTATTGATAGTACAGAAACTACCCCGTTGGAGTTCACACCTCTTGATTTTGAAGAGACAGAATTTGAAAAAAGTATTGAAGATTTCAATTATTACTTTAATATGTTGAAAGTGTTTATCGATGATGATACTTTCGTGGAAAATGCTTTGTTTGAGACTTTAGATGATTCTAGTTATGATTATAAAATTATTTATTCAGTTGAAAATAAAGATTATGTGTTTTATCTTCGAATTGATAATGAAAATGATCTTTTTGGTGAAATAACTGTTGATAATCAAACATTGATTGTTGAAGGAAGTTATGAAGAAAACGAAGATGAATTTAAGTTAAATTTAATAGCGAAGAAAAATGAAGATTTTATTATAGTGGAATATAAAAGTGAAACTAAAGATGAAGTTGAGAAAAAGTACTCTATCAAACAAAAAATTAACAATGTATATCTCGAAAAAGAAATAGTAATTGAAAAGGAAGCTGATGAAGTAAAGGTTGAGATTAAGCAGGGGAATGATTCTTACAAATTAGAAATGTATTCTAAAAATGGTGTTACAGTCTATTATTTAGAATATGAAGTACATGATTTAGATGGTGAAGTCTATATCACTGAAAATATCGATGAATTTGGAAAAACAATATATAGTTATCATATAACTGAAGATGGTATTGAAAGAGATATTGATATAGAAGATCCTGATGATGAAGATGTGGATGAAGATGAAGATGAAGATGAAGATGAAGATGAAGATGAAGATGAAGATGAAGATGATGGAGAAGAAGACAAAGATAAAGATTTAACAAATAGTTATGAAGAAATAGTTAGTGTTATATAAAATAAATTAAAGATTTTTTAAAAAAAGGAGAAAATTCGTTTTCTTCTTTGTATATATTAGTGTAGAAACAAAATAAATAAATAAAAAAAAAGGAGAAAATTTTATGAAAAAAATTATTGGAATAATAATCTTAGGTTTGATGGCGTTAGGTGTAACTGCTTGTTCAGTAAATAGTGAAAGCAAGACTTTAACAAGCGAACAATCATTGGCATCGATGGCTTTTTTATCTTCTAACTTACTAAACTTAAATGATGAAACTACTTCACAAGGGTTATCAAATAATCTTAGTGAGGATGAACTTGAAGTTGAAGATGAAATTGAAACAATCAATGAGTATTTAGTGCTTTTAGAATCCTTTATGGAAAATGGTGCACAAGGATTTGGTGAAATTAAAGAGGTTGAATCAGACAGATTAGAATATGCTAATATGATTAATATAATTGTAGCTGGAGAAACTTATAAATTATATTACAATTTCAATGCAATTACTTCTGAGATTACTGGTATATTCATTGTCGAAAATCAAGAATATACAATCATCGCTTATAATTATTTGGATGATGCAGATGAATTAGAAGATGATCAAGATGATGCAGACGAATTTGAAGATGATCAAGATGATGCAGATGAGTTTGAAGATGATCAAGATGATGAAAATGATAAAGATGAAGCAGATGATATGTCGTTTACTAAGCTTACAAATTTAACAACTGAAGAAACTACTGAAATTATTAAGGAAGATAATGAAACAAAAATGGTATTAATGGCTTCAAATGGAAATGATACAATCAAAATCACTTATAAAACTGAAGTAGAGTCTGATGAAACTGAAACAAAATTTGAAATGGAAACATATATTAATGGTGTAGAAAAAGAAGTTTCAATTGAAATAAAAACGGAACAAAATGAATATAAAATTGAAATAGAAGATGGCGATAACTTTTATGAATTCAAAAGAGAAGTTGAGTCAGAAGGAATTAAATATGAACTTGAATATGAAGTAAACGGAGTCAAAGGAGAAATTAAAATTATTGAGTCTTCAAATGAATTAGAAGAAAAAACATATACTTATGAAATTGAAGAAGAAGGTAAACATAAAGAATTTGAAATTGACGATAATGAAGATGATGATAATGATGATAATGAAACTCAAGACACAAGTTTTATACTATAATTAGATGATTGTAAAGAACTAGCGGTATTGTTAATAATACTGCTAGTTTTTTTATGGTTGTTTGAATAATCTATAATTTTACGTTATAATTGTTATAAAAGAGGTGATGAACATGAAATTTTTAAAAGATAATACAGTTGTTAATATTAGAGAGGCTACGCCTGATGATGCTCAAGAATTAATAAATCTTTTTAAAAAGATTGGTTCTAAAACATCATTTTTACTTATGAATCACTTAGGACTAGATATTAGTGTAGAAAAAGAAAAAGAGTATTTATCTAAAGCTAACGGTGAAATAACAACAAAGTATTTTATCGCGATCATAAACAATAAAATTGTAGGGAATTGTGGGATCAAAGGACATGACAACTATAAGACAAAACATAATGTGAATTTAAGTATTGCAATTCTAAATGAGTATTCAAATAAAGGATTAGGGAAATTATTATTAGAACACACAATCAATTATGCGAGAATTACTCAAGAAGTTAAGAACATATTTTTAGAAGTTAGAGAAGATAACATTTATGCAATAAAATTATATGAAAACATAGGATTTGTTAAGTGTGGTAGTATGCCAAATAAAGTTTTTGAAAATGGTAAATATTATTCAGAATTAATATATGTATTACAGATTTAAAATAGTGTTGAAATATAGGTTTTTAATTCAAGTATTATCAATATCTATCTAGATTTATTTATTATATTTGGTATAATATTTAATAGAAACAATAAAAGGAGGAAATATATATGAAATATGTATGCGATGTTTGTGGTTACATCTATGATCCTGAATTAGGAGATCCAGATGGTGGAATCGCTCCGGGAACAGCTTTTGAAGATATTCCTGAAGATTGGGTTTGCCCAGAATGTGGGGTAACTAAAGAAAACTTTAGCCCTCTTGACTAATTAAGGCGAATTAATAATGGGGAAATTCTTTAAAGAATTCCGTGAGTTTATTTCTAAAGGTAATGCTCTTGATTTAGCCGTTGGTTTAGTTATTGGTACTGCTTTTAATGCGATTATTAAAAGTTTGGTTGCTGATATTATTACACCATTAATTAGCTTGTTGTTTAAAGCTGATTTAAGCAATATGGCTTGGGTTTTAAGGGGTACTAGAGAATGGGATTCTGTTAATTCAACTTATGTATTAAGTGAAAATGCAGTGCTTTTAACTTATGGTAATTTCTTTCAAGCAATAATTGATTTTATCATAATTGCTCTAGCAATTTTCTTAGCTTTAAAGGTAATTACAAGATTGTCATCTAGATTACAGAAAGTTAAAGATGCAATTGCACCAAATAATAAAGAAATAAAGGAATAGATTATGAAGAAAGATATCGATATTTATACTTGGAAAAGAAAAAAACATTTCGAATATTATCAAGAATTTGATAATCCGTGTTTTTCTATCAATATAAATATCGATATTACTGCTTTAATAGATAAAACATGTGAAAGAAATTTAAAATTTTTTCCTTGTTTTCTTTTTTGTCTAATGAAAGCAATGAATCAAGTTGAAGAACTAAAATTCAGAGTAAGAGATAATAAAGTGGTTATCCACGATTTGATTCATCCTTCATATACTGTCTTAAATGAGACAGAAAATTTTGTTTTTTGTTATAGCAGATTTATCGATGATTTTGATATTTTTTATAATAGTGTTTTAGAAGATATTTTAATGGCTATAAAAGGTAATAATCTAAGTGATGAAGGAGGAAGAGATGATTTGGTATTTGTGTCGTCTGTTCCATGGATAGCTTTTAATAGTATTACACATCCGTTTAAAAAGGATGATCCTCATAGTATACCAAGGGTTACTTTTGGAAAATATTTTAAAGAAGGAAAAACAATTAAATTGCCAATCTCAGTGCAAGCGCATCATGGTTTAGTAGATGGCTTGCATATTGCTCGTTTATTAGAGAGAATAAATGAAGCTATAGTAACTTTATAATAGAAAATTTAATATCGATAGTTATTTAGGTGTATAACAGGGAATTAGGTGAAATTCCTAAACTGTGCCAGCAACCGTATTTCTGTTAGTTTTGCAAGTTATACCATTGCTTCAATATTTTGAAGTGAGAAGGTAGTGAAACGAAAAGGATAAGTCGGGAGACCTACCTAATTAATTAAATACATTTTAGGGAGAAAAAAAGATG
>Ga0265294_10006034_pt1 | contig 14640 bp, 14 predicted proteins | sample MunlanPumphouse3_FD_192504 | JGI IMG/M metagenome (GOLD analysis project Ga0265294, IMG submission 192504) | Groundwater microbial communities from a municipal landfill in Southern Ontario, Canada - Pumphouse #3 | ecosystem: Environmental > Aquatic > Deep subsurface > Groundwater | place... | reverse complement strand
GCACAAACTCTCTTTTAAACTTGTCAGCGAAAACCAAGCTTTAGCTCTTGAAACTCTGAATGTAAAAGGTATGATTAAGAATCACCACTTAGCTCAGGCTATAGGGGATTCTGCATGGAGTAGTTTTGTAGCAAAGTTAGAATATAAATCAGAATGGTATGGCAAAACCCTGTTAAGAATTGGACAGTTTAAGCCCTCCTCAAAGGTCTGCAACGTTTGTGGATTCCATAACTCTGAACTAACACTAAAAGCTTTTTAAATATAATGTCTAATGCCATAAAATAAGTTTGTGGATTCCATAACTCTGAACTAACACTAAAAGAGAGAAAATGGACGTGTCCTGACTGTAAAACAAGACATGATAGGGATATTAATGCCGCTATTAATATCAAAAAGTTTGCTCTCATTTGATCAAAATCTAATTGGATTGTAACCCCTGCGGAACGCGGGGAAGAGCCTGGGGACTTGTGAACAGAAGTTCAAGGGACGAACCAGGAAGCCCCTGAGTCTTCAGCTCAGGGGTAGTTCACCTCGGCCTCTAGGGAAAACTTTTGCATATTGCAAAACTTTATGGAAAAAGGGAAAATTTGACCGAAAACTTGAATAAATATTTTAAATTCAATAAATTCAAATCTCGATTTCGATTTCATATACCTTTTCTGGATTTTCCTTGTGAATGATCCAAAACGGTTCTTCTCCATATATTTCAATAAGTTTTCGTGTTCTTCTCGGAATCGTCTTTGGTCCAAGGACCGCTCCGGGCCGTTTCGGATCATCAATATAATCTGTTTCCATCATAAAACGAGGGCTTTTTTCAAGGGCTGTTTCAATAGCTCCTTTGCCTGCAAGCACTCCTGGAAAAAGCCCTAGTTCCTCAGAGAGCTCTACTAAAGGAGGAGAATAATGTTTGACCACTTTGTACATTTTGATTCCGGATTTTCTAGCCCTTCCCGCAAGGTCTTGAAGTTCAGGTTCTCCTACAGCTTCGGTATGAAGCTGAACCGCGCAATCCTGCTCTCTTCCAAGCTCAAAAGCATATTCCATTATCTCATTTGAAACTTCCCAGCTCGCTTTTGAGACAGGGTAATGAGGTCTTCCGGACTTAAGCCCTACAGCAAGCCCTTTTTCTACATAGCTTGCAGCAAGCTCAAGCCCTCCTTTCATGAGCTCTGAAGCCTTGGAAAGCTCCATATACTCCGTAAGTTTTGAAATTTCGGCAGGATGAACTCCAAGCACCGGAAAAGCCCCGATTCCAAGCTTTTGTATCTTTTCTGAAAGTTTGAGGGTTTCTTCAAAGACGGGCAGAAAATCTTTAGGTTTTTTGGGAGCAATTCCCAGAGTCCAGCTCGGCTTTGAGACTAAAATAATATGAGTTCCCCCAACTCGCTTAAAGTCCTTTACGGCTTCAAGTCCTTTTGCTCTTGGATCTATATGCATATGGTTATCGGTAATAGGGATTTTTACAGGCATTTTTACACCAGCTTTTTCTCTAGAGTTTGAGCAAATTTCAGGAAATTTCAGTTCTGAAGCTTTGTAGAGCTTGCATGCAAGAGACTCGAAACTCGGGGCTGTATAAATAATTTTTCAGGTAAGGTTATTAGTTATAACTTAAAATTACCCATAACTTGAAATATATGTCTGGCTTTTGGAAGCCTGAAAACATTTAAAGCCTAAAAGCATTTAGGGTCTTTTGATATTCCTTTCACTAAAAGGACTTAGTCCAAGCAACTAGGCTAACTAATTCAATTAATTCAATTAATTCAATTAATTCAAATAATCCAAATAATCCCTTTCTTAATTATAGAGTTACTCCAAATTATTCCAAGTTAAGCATTTGAAAGCTTGAATATAAAGCTTAGTTTAAAATGGTGATTATATGGCTAAAAGCGCAGCAGTAATCAAAGGTGACGGGGTAGGCCCCGAACTTGTGGACGCAATGTTAAATGTCCTGGAAGCCGCAGGTACAGGTATCGAATTTGTGATGTGTGAAGCTGGAGCAGGCTGGTGGGAAAAACAGGGCGGAAACTCCTTAATCCCTGAGGAAACCTGGGATGTTCTGGACAGTTCCGATGCCAGTTTCAAGGGGCCTACTACAACTCCTGGCGGAATTGGCTCTCCTAAAAGTGTGGCGGTCTCAATCAGGCAAAAGTACGACCTGTACGCAAATGTCCGGCCTATAAAGACTTTTCCCGGAGCCAGTTCTCCTCTGGGAGACGTAGAGACGATTTGTATTCGGGAAGGAACCGAAGGAATGTATATCGGAGAGGAAGTCAAACTCACCGACGATGTCTATATTGCCCTCCGAAAGATTACCCGCACAGCCTCTGGCAAGATTGCACGTTACGCTTTTGAGGAAGCAAAAAGAAGAGGCTATGATACAGTTGTACCCATCCACAAGAGCAATATCCTCAAACAGACCTGCGGCACCTTCCTCGAAGAAGTCGAAAAGGCAGGAAAAGAATACCCAGACATTGAGATCTGGCCTTACCATATCGACAATATCGCAATGCAGATCCTTAAAAACCCACAGCTTTTTGATAAAAAAGTTCTGCTCTCAACAAACCTTTTCATGGATGTAATTAGCGAGGAATGCGCAGCTCTTGTCGGAAGTATCGGTATGATCTACTCCGCAAATATAGGAGATAACTTCGCTATGTTCGAGCCTGCACACGGTTCTGCACCCAAGTACGCAGGCTTGGACAAAGTCAATCCTGTTGCAACCGTCCTTGCAGGAGCTTGGATGCTTGACTATCTTGGAGAAAAAGAGCAAGCTGATGCAATTTTCAAGGCTACAGAGCAGGTAATCTCCGAAGGCAAATACGTTACTTATGACCTCGGAGGCAAGGCCAAGCTCAGCGAAATGGCCGGAGAAATCGCAAAGTACACAGCAGAAATCCTCAAATAAAGAAAATTATTAGTTTTAGTAAAAGTAGAAGTAAAGCTTAGAGGAAGAGGAATTATAGAGCAAGGGCCCCGAAAGGCTTTTAGCTCCTTAACTTCCGAATTCCATATCTTTATTTATTCTGTTTTTGAGGCCTTTCCTCGCCTAAAAAAACTGCTTCGGGATGCCCTGCTTTGCAGATAGGCTTATGAATGAAGTATTTTTCAACATAGATCATAAGTTCCTCGTCTGAGATGCAGGAAACACGCTCTTCATTGTCGTAGAGCCTCTGGATATCCTGCTGGATTGCTCTCAGGCGGGGATCGTTTTTCTCTATTGTAGTTTCAACTTCAAGCATTTCTTCAAGAGTTTCTTGGACCTTGTACCGGATTACCTCCATCCCTGAGGAATCTCCAATAAGAAGCTGTCTTTCTCCTCCTACAAGTTCAGGAGGGTAAGGCTCATAATTGAAGGGGTTTTTCAGGACGCCAGCGGCGTGAATTCCGGACTCATGAGCAAAAATATTTTTGCCTACGACAGCCTTGTTCCTTGGAATCCTTATCCCGATTTCCTTTTCCATGAATTTTGAAAAGCGGGCTATGGGCTCGAGATTGTATTTATCAAAGCCTTCGACTCTGTTTTTGAGGAAAAGTAGAACTTTCTCCATCTCGGTGTTTCCAGCTCTTTCTCCGATTCCAAGAAAAGTTACGCTGCTCCAGTTGGCTCCATGCCAGTAACCTGCAATAGTGCTTGCCAAACCCATGCCATAGTCATCATGGATGTGGGTTTCGATATTCTTTACTCCGATTTCTTTTTTGAGCAGATCTACAAGTTTTGGAATCCCATATGGCTCTTCAATTCCTGTAAAAGGCATTCCGTAGCCTACGGTATCACAGACCCGAATGATACATTCAGGATCAATCTCCATGATTTTTTTGACAAGCGGAAAAACGAAATTGTAGTTATCAGCCCTTGTCATATCTTCCAGATGAGCTCTTGTCCGAAGCCCGTGGTCCACGGCATACTGAAGGGCATCTAAATACTTTTCTTCGGCTTCTTCTCTACCTGAAAGTCTCATTTTTGAAAAAATATGGGAATCCGAAACCGACATCAAAATACCGGTTTCTTCAAGCCCCTCAACTTCAAGAATTTTATCAATGTCCCCCCTTGAGGCTCTCGCCCAGCCCGTAACTTCAGGACATTCGTATCCCCTGTCGAACATAATTTTTACAGCGTCCCGGTCCCGCTGGTTAAAAACAAAAGCTTCCAGTTTTTCAATCCCTATCTCGTGTAGAAATTCATAAATCTGAACTTTGTGTTCGCGGGTAAGGACTATCCCCGGCATCTGAGAGCCGTCTCGGATAGTGCTGTCGCTTATAAAGATTTCATTTCCATAGGGCAGTTTTAACTTGGGCAGATCATCGTATGATTCGTATATCTTCATCACGTTTCCTCCAGTATTTTTTACAAGATTGGCCTTTATTGAGCGTACGGGCTTCCACGTTGAAGGGGTTCATAATATACATTGAAAAAATTATATTGTATAGCTACGATTAAAAACCAATTATTATAAAACGAGAAGCTTCCCGTTTCGATATAAAAATCCATATTCTCTTTTAGGACAGGCTGACCTGCCTTTAGTTTATAAACATAATTTTTGTAGGTATATGTGTTTATAGTTAAAATGTCTTTCTTTCAAAATTTGAACAATATAGCTAATATTCCAATATGGTATTATATATTTGTTATTTACTAACCGGAAACCGGTAACCGGTTAAATCTCAGCTCCTATCATATCTTTTTTGTATAATTTATAATCACAAGAGGGGTTTTTCAGAAGTTAATCCGGATCAGTCTCCGGGATTTTCTGTTATTTTTAGGGGGGATATAATCCCTAATTATAAAAACCTTTTTTAAGCCTCTCTGCCAGTTCGGATTTTTTGGGGGGCAAAAATAAAACTTTGTTAGAGAGGAGCAAAAAGAGACTTAAATTTACTTGTTTCTAGGCGAGTTGAAGCCTGAAAAAAAGGCTTTCGGAGAATATGCTTTTTGAGAAAAAGTTATATTTAGCACAAGTTACATGTATTTAATTCCAAGCTGCCTGCTATATACTTTATATTAAACAATATCTTTTATATTCGATTTACTCTTTATATGACGGTAATAATAATTAGGGAAATAAATTTAGCTTGACTGGCCTAATTTGAAATTATTTGCTTATCTTTCGTGAGGAATTTATGTCCGAAACAGCAACTCTTAGCGAGAATCCGGAAATTATAGGTGTAAGGGGCGGACCGACAAAGCCTGAAATCATAGCAGTGGCTCTATTCAAACTTGGGCTGAAAGCTGGGGATCATTTTGCAGATATAGGTTGTGGAACCGGATCCGTATCCATTGCAGCCTCCAAGCTTTTTCCTGAGCTTTTCATTTATGCAATTGATGCCAGAAAGGAAGCTATTGAGGCTACGGAAACGAATTTTAAAAACTTTGGTCTTAGAAACAGCAAGGTCCTCAGCGGCGAAGCTTCGGAACTTCTGGAATCTGAAAAGTATATAGCGAGTCTCGATTGCGCTTTTGTCGGGGGAACCAAGCATATAGGCCCCGTACTTGAGAGGCTCGTAAAAAAGAAGGCAAGAAGCATTGTCGTAAATGCCGTCCGAATCGAAACTGTGGTCAGGACAATAGAAGTTATGAAAAAGCTTGGTATCTTTGACGAAGTTGTCCACCTTCAGGTTTCAAAAAGTGCCCCGATTACGGGCGAGACCATGTTCAAACCTGAAAACCCAGTCTATATAATAGTAGGCAAACCTTAATTCAGAGCAATTTTTGCGGGAAAATAATGTTTATCTTCTATCCTTTCAGCTGTCAGGAAAAACTATATAAATAGCTATCTTGCGCTGACTTACAAAACATCTCTCAAGCACTTTCCACAGGGAGAGGCTGAGACACAATGGAGCGATAATATGTTAATCGGAGTAGGACTTGGGCCCGGAGATCCTAAACTTCTGACCCTAAAAGCCGTAGAGATCTTAAAAAACAGTGCTAAAGTGTATGTTCCAGGTCGACTTGCAAAGGAGCTTGTTGCTCCTTATGCGGAAGCGGAACTTCTGGAATTTCCCATGACAAGAGATTCAGAGGTTCTCAATACCCTCTGGAAAGAAAACGCGGATCGGCTAGTTGAAGAGTCAAAAAAAGGAGATGTAGCCTTTGGGCTAATCGGAGATCCAAACTTTTTTTCTACCTTTTCTCATCTGAAGCGAGTCATGAGACAGTTTTATCCGGATGTCGAATTTGCAACCGTTCCGGGAATTAGTTCTATCACTTCCTTTGCCGCAAGAACCGATGTTGCAGTAGAAACTTCTTTTGAAGTAAGTGATGGCTCAGAAATTGGACACAAAGTCCACCTTAAAGCTAGGCATCCGAAAAAAATACTGGAAAAAATGGAAGCTGAAGGATATAAAGATTTCATTTTTGCAGAACGACTTTTTTCAGAAAAGGAAGTTATTATTAAGGAAAAGGATAAAATTCCGGAAGAAGGAAACTATTTCAGTATAATATATGCCAAAAAGTGAGGGAAAACCATGCCAAAGCCAGAAACGGAAAAAAAGGTAAATGCTGCCCGAAAAGTGTATTTTGTGGGTGCTGGGCCCGGAAACCCCAAACTGATCACCGTACTCGGGCGCGAGCTGCTTGAAAAAGCAGACCTTGTGGTTTATACAGGCTCTCTTGTAAACCCAAAAGTCCTAAACTACACGCAGGGTGAGTGCATTGACAGCTATGGGTTAACTCTTGACGAGACTAATAAACTGCTTGTAGAGGCAGTTGATTCCGGAAAATTTGTTGTGCGATTGCACACCGGCGATCCTTCCCTTTACGGCTCCATTGTCGAGCAGATGGAAGAGCTGAAAAAATACGAGATCGAAGCCGAAAGAGTGCCTGGCGTTTCCTCAGTTTTTGCAGCCTCAGCTGCCCTTAACACCCAGCTTACTCTCAAAGGCGTATCAGAAACTCTAATTATCACAAGACCAGCTGGAAAAACCCTTGAAGAAGCAGAAGACCTTATTCCGGAACTTTCGGAATTTAATACAACAATGGCCATTTTCCTTGGTACTCAAAAAATTCAAGAAATCATGGACAAAGTCCGCTGTCCGAAGGATACCCCCGTTGCAGTTGTCTACAAAGCTTCTTGGGAAGATGAAAAAGTCATAACAGGAACTGTCAAAGACATTGCAGAAAAAGTCAGGGCTGCAGGCATCAAGCGTACGGCTTTGATTTTAATAGGAGGCGTGGTTGATCCAAAAAACTACAGGAGGTCCCACTTATACGGAGTCCCTCAAAAACCGCTGTGATTACCTTTGAAAGAAACAGGGAAATCGCCTCCAAAATCGCGGAACTTTTAGGAGCCGAACTTCTCCTATATAAAAAAGAGATTTTCCGACAGGCCTTTGAAAAGTACAGAGTAATCGTCGCAGTCTTTGCAACAGGCATAGTTGTTCGGGAAATAGCCCCCCTTCTAAAAGATAAATGGGAGGATCCAGCAGTTCTTGTCGTAGACTCAAAGCTAAACTTTGTAATTCCCCTCCTTGGGGGGCATCACGGGGCCAACGAGACTGCAAGAAGAATTGCAAAACTCGGAGCGGTGCCTGTGCTTACCACCGCAACCGAGGTGCATGGAAAACCTTCCGTAGAAGGTATTGCTTCTAAATTAGACTGCGAGATCTATAACAAGGAATCTACTGTGGCCGTAAACTCAGCCCTACTTGAACAGGAAGTCAAAGTCCTGGAACTGAAGGGGCCAAAAATCATAGTCGTGGATGAAGATGTCTCCGTACTTGTAAAGAAGAAGCAGGAGAAGGCTTGAACGGATAAATATTCAAAGAATAAATTAAGTCCTTAAATAATCAAGTCGCTTATACTTAATTGATTAGAGAAATATTTTACTTGATAAGTATTTAACCGGATGACGAGAACGAATGATTATCGGAATCGGTACCCGCAGGGGTGTGAGTAAAGAAGAAGTGATTCTAGCTGTCAGGCAGGCTCTTGAGGAATGCGGAGAAAGCCTGGAAGCTGTCACTTCCCTTGCCTCTGCGAAACTCAAAGAAAATGAAAGAGGGTTGCTAGAAGCGGCAAAGGAGCTTGAGCTTCCGGTAGAATTTTTGTCGGATGAATGTTTGAACAGCTATAATCCTCCTTCGAAGTCCCAGGCAATTCGATTTGGCCTGAAAGGGGTTTCGGAACCTGCCGCCTTAGCCCTCTCAAAAGAAAACGAATTGATTTTCAGGAAGAAAGTATATGGAAGAGTCACAATCGCAATCGCAAAATAAAACGTCCAGCGGAAAGCTCTACATCGTAGGCATCGGGCCAGGCTCTGTCGAGCAGCTAACCCTCAAAGCCAGGGAAGTGATCCTAAACGCCGATTATGTGCTTGGAAACAGTACCTATCTTGACCATGTGGCCCCTCTACTCAGTTCCCAAAAAATAATTCGGAGTTCTATGGGAAAAGAAGTGGACAGGGCAAGAAAAGCCGTGGAACTTGCAAAGGATGCAAACGTGGTTATGGTAAGTGGGGGAGACACAAACGTTTATGGGATGGCTGGCATCGTAATCGAGGTTGCGGAACATGAAAAGCTTGATGTGGAAATAGAAGTTCTACCAGGAGTTACTGCAATTTTGGCTGCGGCAAGCATGCTCGGAGCTCCTGTTGTCACGGATTTTTCAGTGATCAGCTTAAGCGACCTTCTGACCCCTTGGGAAGTCATTGAAAAGCGCCTAAATTTGGCGGCAGAAGCTGATTTTGTAATTGCGCTCTACAACCCAAAAAGCAGACAGCGCAAGTCCAATTTTGCCCAAGCTGTGGAGATTATAAGAAAATATAAAGCTGACTCTGTACCTGTAGGGCTTGTAAAAAACGCTCTTCGGGGCGAAGGCGAAGCTCAGATCGTAACAACTCTTGGAAAAATAATGGAGCACGAAGCCTGGGTGGATATGCGCACCGTAATTCTTATAGGGAATTCTGAATCCCGCATCTGGAATTCTCCAAGAAAAGATATCATTATCACCCCAAGGGGGTATCAGCGCAAATATGACTACTGAGAAAAAAAACTTGGAGAAGGGAGCTAAAAAAACTCCTGAAAATCTGAAAGAGCTTACAGCCCCAACCGTTGATATGGAGCCTGAACTCATAAGCATTTGTAGAGATTCCGGGGCTAGGACCGATGAGGCCAAAGCCATCTATATGAAGAGCCGGACTATGATTCAGGAGCTTATAGGAAATGCAACTTCCGAAGACCGATTTCGGCAGCGCTGCGTAATTGCTACAGGAGATGTCTCGGTTGCCGATATCTTGCGTTTTTCCAATGCCCCAATTCCAGCAGGAGTTAAAGCTATAAAGAAAGGAGCCCCGATTTTTGTGGATATCAACATGGTCAAAGCCGGAATCACAAAAAGAGGGCACTCCTCAGAAATTATCTGCGTGCTTGACGAGGACCCGGAAGCCGAACTTGCTAAAAAATTCAATATCACCCGGACCTCAGCTGGCTATCTCGCCTCAAAAAACAAACTTGACGGGAGTATAATAGCTATCGGAAACGCCCCTTCTGCCCTTATCATGGTCTGCAAACTAGTAGAAAGAGGAATCAGACCTGCCCTTATCATCGGAATGCCAGTAGGGTTTGTAAATGCGGCGGAGTCAAAAGAGCTGCTCAGAGGGCTTGAAATTCCAATTCCCTCAATCTCCTGTGTCGGAACTCGTGGTGGGACCCCAATGGCTGTGGCCTGTGTAAATGAACTTGTAACAATTGCAAACGAAAAAGAGGAGTGAGTTCGGCTCACTTTTCCTGATTTTTTTATAGAATATATTCTTCTAAAGGAATTATTTCTCCTCGGAGCTCCGATAAAGCGTTTTTTGTTAATTCACGGGCCAGTACATATTCTTCAGGAATTCCTTTATAGCTAATCCCAAAATCAGAGGCTTTTTTAAAGCCGAAACGCTTATAAAAATTGGGATCTCCTACAAGCACAATTGAGGTATAGCCCAGAGCTTTTGCTCGCTCAAAACTCTGTATTATAAGCTTGGAACCTATTCCCCTCTTCCGATATTTTAGTAATACAGAAATGGGAGCTAAGAGAAGGGTTTCATGCTTTTTGGAGTCTTCTAAAATATAGGTCTTTGTAAGCATTATATGCCCAAGCAAGCGCCCCTCTTCTTCCGCAACTAAAGCAAGTTCGGGAATATAATATTCACTATTCCGAAGTTTATTTACCAATTCTTGTTCCGTTCCATCCGAGACCTTTGCTGTCCGAAAGGCCGTTTTAACGAGTTCATAGATCTTTTCAAAATCTCTTTTGCTTTCTTCTCTAAGGAGCATTAAAGAAAATAGTCATTATGATGTATTTGAGTCTGTTTATCTGAATCTGTTTATCTGAATCTGTTTTTTGTTAAGGGAAAGAAAAGGAGGTTTTATAGTTATCTATCAGAATTAATTTTAAAGTATACTAATTTATATATCTTCCTATATTTTGCCTTCGTATAAGCAATACATATATATATCAGGGCCTTTATTAAATTGTAATAACTCAGTTGTTATAATAGATCACAAAGAAATTTCTTATTAGAATTAAGCCTAGCTTCAAAATCAATACCCTTGATTTTTCAAAGGGGGTTTTCTAAAAACCAAGCTCCTTAATTTTTAGGCCAGACTTTGCTTTTTGCGAAGGTCCTTTTTTTTTCAGTCCGAGCTTCAAATATATTTCTGTTATTTTTTTAGTTTCAATATATTTTTGAGAGAATTGTTGCTCAAGATCAAGCTCTGCCCTTTTTTCGATAACGGTTAGTATATCTATTATTTATTACATAGTTATGAATGCTTTCTGAGGCAGGAGTAAATCCGGATACTTCCTCAGTTAGGAGTCATCACATTATAAAAAAAGCATTTTGTTGGGAATGTGTTGTTTCAATCGGGGATCTTGATCTCAAAAATCAATAGATGCAGTCCAAAAAGTACAGAAGCTCTGTAACAATATAAATTTCTATAATAGACTAATTCTATAGAGGGATACAACAGTTCAAATTATGTGATAGATTCTGCCTTTAGATATAAAAATAAAAAGGATCAGACGGTGAACATAGGCATGGAATTTGATGAACTACCTGAAGAGGTCCGGGAATTAATCGAACAGCTGGATGAAGCTGCAGAAGACGAAGAGGAAGAAGCCATCGAGGAACTTACCGAGAAGCTTCTGGATACCGGAGTTGATATGGAAGCAATCACTCTAAAGAAGCTTTCTCTCTGCGTAATGGATGGAGAAGAAGAAATGTCGGTAGGATGGACCAAAGTGGCACTCAAAATAGGAATTGATCCTTTCAAAGCTCTACTTAAGGGGCTTGCGGCAGGAATGAGTCTTATTGGGGATAAATATGAGAAAGGAGAAGCTTTTGTGCCTCAACTTATGATCGCATCCAGTGCGATGTATGAAGGAATGGAATTGCTCTCCCCCTATCTCAAAGCCAACTCAAGCGGCGCAGACCCCTCCACTGTAGTCATAGGGACTGTAGAAGGGGATGTACATGACATTGGTAAAAACCTCGTAAAAACCCTGCTCAGCGCAAACGGCTTTAATTGCGTGGACCTCGGAAACGACGTGGAAGCTGACAGGTTTGTTGAAGCTGCAAAGGAATATCAGGCCACAGCCGTTTCCATGAGCACGCTTATGACCACGACTATGGCTGAAATGCCTAAAGTAATCAATATGCTTGAATCATCCGGAATGCGGGATAAAATCAAGGTAATGGTCGGAGGGGCCCCCCTTTCCACGGATTATGCAGCCAAGATCGGAGCGGATGTTTCTCCTAAGGATGCTGCAGGAGCGGCTAATTGGTTAAAAACAACCCTCTCTGAATCCCCTTCGGACACTGAGAACTTGAACTGAATATAATTAACAGTTCCGTATTCAGATTTTGTATTGAATTTGCAGATTGTATCTGTCTTATATGTGTATTAGTAAAAAGGAGTTTAAAAACATGGTAAGTGAAATGACCTCTCGTGAAAGAGTCCTTGCTATGCTTAACGGAAAACCCGTAGATAGGGTTCCTGTGGTTACAGGCTCCACCATGGTGGTTGAATATATTAAAAAAAGTGGTGGAAAATGGCCGGATTTTCATAGCAACCCTGAAATGATGGTTAACGTTGCAGGGATGATGCATACGGATGCCGGGATTGATAGCGTTGTTGTGCCTTTTGGCATGTTTGTAGAATCCATTGCTCTCGGGCTTGACGTTAAGATGGGAAGAGTTGATATCCAGCCTTCGGTTCGCAGTTTTTTCAAAAAACCCGAGGAAGTAAACTACGCTAACTTCCTGGAAAATACCTATGTCCAAACGACTCTTGAGGCCATAAAGCTTGCAAAAGAGAAATATCCCGAGGCAGCTATTGCACCTTTCCTTGTTGCCCCGGTAACTCTTGCAGGGGATCTGATGGGAGCCGAAAACCTCTCAATGCTCAGCATCAAATGCCTGCAAAAAGAAAAGCAGATGGCTAAGATGGAAAAATGGCTCTCCATAGCTTTGGAAATCAATAAAATCTATGCCAAAGCCTGTATTGAAGCCGGGGCTGATCTGCTCTATTACTCCGATGCTTCAGCTTCTCCAAACCTTGTCATGCCTGATTTCTACTACAAGGTTGGAGTGCCCGTAGAAAAAGAACTGGGAGACTTTATCCACGAGCTGGGTTGCCCTTGGGTTCTTCATATCTGCGGAGATACGGTGCCCATCATCGAAGGTATGGCTTCTACTGGAGCTGATTGCCTAAGTGTTGAACAAGCCGTTGATATGAAAAAAGCTACAGAGATTGTCGGAGCAGTTCCTATTGCAGGAAATCTCACCCCCCTTCTTATGGTAGAAGGCACGGAAGAACAGATTGTAAACGAAACTCGAAAAGGGCTCAACGGAGGAGCAAAAGCAAGCATGCTCGGGTGTGGAACTCCCCCTCTTTCAACTTCGGACAGGCTTAAAACCTGGGTAAAAGCTGCAGTTGAGTGGTCTGCAGAAAATCTGTGAGTTCTTCAAAGGCACAGATTCTAACAATTGGACGCTCAAAAAGCCGGATTTGAGTTTATTTTTAAAATCCCATTTCCGGCTTTATGAGGACCTGAGATCCGGGTTTTTCGCAGATCTCCCGATTTCAGGTCTTTTTTGTTTTTAATCCCCTTCCAAATAAGGCTTGGAGCGATAGCTATGGGAATTAGTCTTGAAAAAATGGACAAGGTGTTAAAATACCGCTGGGTTGTATTCATCATTCTTGCCCTTGCGTATTTCTTTGTATATTTCCACAGGGTCTCAACCGCTGTGGTTGCGGCTGACATAATGAAGACTTTCGGAGTAGGAGCTGCATCGATTGGCCTTTTAGGTTCTGCATACTTTTATGCATACACGGCAATGCAGCTTCCAAGCGGAATTCTAACCGACAGTTGGGGCGTTAAAAAAACTGCTGCAGTTTTCACGCTTGTAGCAGCCATAGGAGCAATTCTTACAGGAATTTCAACCAATTTTAACATGGTGCTTTTAGGAAGGTTGCTCATAGGAGCCGGAGTTGCAATGGTATACATTCCGGTCATGAAGGTTCTTGCGATCTGGTTCAGGAAAAACGAGTTTGCCTCCATGTCCGGGGTTTTGCTTGCTATAGGAAATATAGGTGCTCTGAGTGCCGCAGCCCCTCTTGCAATGGCAGCTGCAGTACTTGGAGATTGGCAGATGGTTTTTCTGCTGCTCGGAATTTTCTCAGTCCTGCTTGCAGGTGCAATCTGGGGCTTTGTTAAAGAAAAACCGGAGGATATAGGATGTCCTTCGATTCCAGAAATCGAGGCTTTTGAGGCCAGAGTAGAATATTTACCCTCAAAAAAGGTTGAAAAAATCCCTATGGGAGAAGCTCTCAAGCGGACTTTCGGAGCTGGCATGAAGTTCTGGCCGCTTTCAATCTGGTTTTTCTTCATGTACGGAAGTCTAATGGTTTACCAGGGGCTTTGGGGCGGCCCTTTCTTCAGAGACGTCCTTGGCTGGGAAAAAGCAAGCTATGCAGGGATTCTTTCCTTTATTGCAATTGGCATGATCTTTGGCTGTCCGATTGCAGGTTACCTCTCAGATAAAGTGCTTAAATCCAGAAAAAAAGTCCTCCTTATGGGCACTGCAATTTACATCGTGCTCTGGGGAGTGATCTGGACTCAGGCTGGAAATCTCACAAGCCCCCTGGCCTATACACTGATCCACTTCCTTTTCGGATTCTTCGGAGGATTCTTTGTTGTGTCATATGCTCAGGTTAAAGAATGGTTTCCAGCCTCAATCGTTGGCACAGCCGTTGGAGCCTATAATATTTTTCCCTTCCTTGGAGGAGCCATCTTCATGACTCTTACTGGTAAAATGATGGAAGTCGCCGAAGGGGTCACAGCTAGCGTAGGCCAGTACAAATCGGTCTGGTTCCTGATGTTTGTATGCATGCTGTTTGCTTTTCTCTGTCTGTTCGTCTCAAAGGAAAAAGACCCGGAAGATATGCTTCCAGGCTCTTCGGAAAACCCAGAGGTGAATAAGGCTGAATTAAGCGAGGAATCCTTAAGTTCAAAATAAGAAGAAAAATTCGAAGCAATAAGATAAAAGAGTAAAATAAAAAAAAGCGCCGATAAAACCAATCGAGATTCACCCCCCTCGTATTTGGCTTGAAAAACAGTTTCAAATAATAAATAAACTCAAAAATTACCTAAAAAATAAA
>Ga0265294_10006033_pt1 | contig 14640 bp, 10 predicted proteins | sample MunlanPumphouse3_FD_192504 | JGI IMG/M metagenome (GOLD analysis project Ga0265294, IMG submission 192504) | Groundwater microbial communities from a municipal landfill in Southern Ontario, Canada - Pumphouse #3 | ecosystem: Environmental > Aquatic > Deep subsurface > Groundwater | place... | reverse complement strand
TTTTCACACATCAAATACAGCGATATTTGATTTACAAAAGCTTTTCTTGTCTCTTTATCCTCTCCAAGGATTAAATATGCATGTGAAAGTCTTTTGCTTATTCTATCTTTTACGAGAGATTTAAATAATTGACTCTCGGAAATTAATTCTGAAATCATGTATTATTTCCTTTTCTTAATCCTGGTATGAGCTCATTTCTTATAAACAATCAATGATTGTTAATATATTATTGGGCCATACTATTTGACTATGAATATATTAGTGTATCATACCCCTTGACTTTAGAGCTTCTATAATCCTATTATGTGTGACAGTTTTATCGATATCCGGTACTACCCTAATTATTCTTTCAGGATAGAGTTTTGCAACAGCATCATAACCCAAATATACTTTTTTATGGAAGGAAATACTTTCCTTTTCCATTCTGTCCCCAGAAACCACAGATCCTTTTTGTCTTCTCCAGGAAAACTCTGGATCCATATCAATAAACACAGTACAATCGGGCAAACAGTTCTCTATAGCATACTTGTTTATTTCTTTTACATAATCTAACCCTAACTCTCTGGCAAATCCTTGGTAGGCAAATGAACTGTCTATATATCTATCGGAAATAACAAGTTTTCCTTCATTTATTGAAGGTAATAACAAATTTTCGATATGGCTTACTCTAGCGGCAACAAACAGTAGAGCCTCAACTCTTGCTGAAACGGAAAGATCTATATCCAAAATAATCTTTCGTATTGCCTCGGCTTCAGGGGTTCCCCCAGGTTCTCTTGTAAAAACAGCAGGCTGTTTGGTCGTTTCCAGATAATTTTTTAGCATATTTAATTGGGTAGATTTTCCTACGCCCTCGCATCCCTCAAGAGTAACAAATTTTCCTCTCATAATAACCTCTCAGTTTTATCTAATCGCAACCGTATAATTTTATCATACAGGCCCGTTGTTTACAAGTAAGGCGGGAAAATACACTTATTTTTCCTATAAAAAAAGGGCTTTCCAGCCCTCTATATTGTTATTCTGCGGCAACAAGCATCTTTCCGTCGAGTAAGCCGAAAATCGAATCTATGTGCTCCTTTAAATATAAAATATCCTCTGCAGAAATGAGGTCTCCAGAGTAGATATCTGGAACTCCTGGGGGGTACAATCCAACCTCTTTATATGCGATTCTGCCAATAGCATCATCAAGTTCAACTTTGTCGAAATTTCGATAGAATGTAAGTTCTTTTATTCCCACAAAGTCCTTCCCAGCTTTTAATCCCGAATGTTTGATTTTCTTTTTCTTATATTCAATCTGATAATCCTCAAATAACTTATCCAGTTCTAGCTCGGAAAGATATTTAGCAACCAGACCAAGCTTATCGGAGTTAAAAGCATTTACGATAAGAACGACCCTGTTTCCATATGTCATCTCAGGATAAATCCCATTATGTTCAAGATAGGAAGAAACCAAGCTTCCCTCGAACGCACTCTCAATAGATACTCTAGTCGGATCATCATTTGTGTAAACATGAAAAGCTGTATTTTTCATAGTATCTTTAAATGCCTCTACATCTGCCACAGCTTTCTCATATACTTTCTCTCCCTTCTCAAGAAGATACTTTACCCCTGTTTCAATGCTCATTAAAATGGGGTATGAAGGGGAGGTTGTATGTATCATCGAAAACCATGTTTTTGCCCTTTCGATATACCTATTAGAGACATGCATGATAGCCCCGCTAGTCATTGTTGGCGCGGTTTTATGTAATGAATGGATAACTATATCTGCACAACTTGGATCCCATTTCGGGAATAAATTGCTAAATCTAAAATGGGAACCGTGTGCACAATCCCACATTACTCTAGCATCAGTTTCCTTCTTTATCCTATCAAAAGTATCTGCGGGAACCATCTTTCCAAAGTAGTTTGGGCTAGTCACCACCACTCTTTTTGCCCCAGTCTCTTTTATCGCCTCAATAATATCCATACCTCTGGATACATATGCTTTAACCCCCATCATCCTCATGGAGTTGAAAACTGAACCATGCGCATTTTCGTAAACCAAGAAAGGTTCATCATCAGACAAAGCATGCATAGCGATATTAATTAAGGTAGTAGAGCCCGAAGTGGAAAATAACACATTGTCGCTTCCAAAAACCTTGGCAACCTCTGCCTCACTTTCAGCAATAATATCTCTTCTATAGATAATATTATCGGTATAGGAGAGTTCGGTTACATCATAGTTATCCGTCAACAAACCCATCCCTGATCCATCATTTGAGGGGGTGTGATAGGAAATATGAGACAAATGTTCCTTTACTGCATCATTTATAGGAGTATTCATGGTTCCTCTTGTATCGGCGCTTTTCAAGCTTACCCGTCTTACTCTCTATTTTTCGGCAGTAAGATACCGTATTTTTTTCCTTGAAATTTTTTATCTTTTCTAATTCATCAATCTCTCTCAACTTATTTAAGTAATCTGTGGTCTTTTTATAAGATCTCTTAACCTTAACAAGTTTTTACTAATATTTACGCAGTCTCTTTTCCAGTACTTGTTTATTCGCTCTACAGCTGGGAATAGAAAGACATCTCTTATTGGATATATACGCAGTCTCTTTTCCAGAACTTGTTTCTTCGCTCCACAGCTGGGAATAGCGATACATCTCTTGTTAAATAGTCTCTTTCTAACTACTTATTTATTGGCTTCATAGTTGGGAATAGCAAGACATCTCTTATTGAGGCTGAATCTGTTAGCAACATTACCATTCTGTCTATGCCTATCCCTAGCCCTCCGGTTGGGGGGAGTCCATATTCGAGAGCATTAACATAGTCTTCATCCATCATTTGCGCCTCTTCATCTCCCTTCTCTCTCTCCTTAACCTGGTCCATAAACCTTTCTCTTTGGTCAACTGGGTCATTTAACTCAGAAAATGCATTTCCCATTTCTCTAGCAGTTATGAACACCTCAAATCTCTCAACCAGCCTTGGATCATCCTTTCTCTTTTTTGCAAGAGGACTTATCTCAACAGGGTAATCAAGAACAAAAGTTGGTTGGACAAGTTTTTCTTCAACAAGTTGGTCAAAGGTCTCATACAGCGCTTTTCCCCAGGAGGAATCCAACTTTATGTCCACGCCCATTTTTTTAACCTTTAAAATAATGTCTTCCAAATTCTCTGCATAAAAATCTAGTCCCGTGTGTTTTTTTACGCAGTCAACCATGGTAATTCTCTCCCATGGAGATGCAAGATCAATTTCTGTCCCCTGATAAGTAATTTTTTCTGTCCCATTTATCTTTCTTGCACAATACTTAAACAACCCTTCGGTTATATCCATCATGTCATTATAATCGGTGTATGCCTCATATAATTCAATTGTAGTAAATTCAGGATTGTGCTTTGTGTCCATCCCCTCATTTCTAAATAATCTTCCTATTTCATAAACCTTGGAAAAACCCCCTACGATAAGTCTCTTCAAATAAAGTTCAGGAGCAATTCTAAGATACATATCTATATCTAAAGTGTTGTGATGGGTAATGAAAGGTCTCGCATTAGCGCCCCCCAAAATAGTATTTAAAATAGGGGTCTCAACCTCTATATATCCTTTCTCATTCAAGTACTCTCTTATAGCCTGAAGAATTTGCGATCTCTTTATAAAAGCATCCTTTACTTCAGGATTTACTATCAAATCAACATACCTTTGTCTATATCTTAAGTCAGGATTAGTTAGCCCATGGAATTTTTCAGGAAGGGGCCTTAAGGCCTTCGCCAGAAGTTTATATGAGCTTACTTTTACAGATATCTCTCCCTTGTGAGTAAGAAAAACCTCACCTGAAAGCCCTATTATGTCCCCAATATCTAGTTTTTTGAACTCTGAATAATTTTCTTCTCCTAAAGCATCTATTCTAAAATACAGCTGGATTAATGAGCTGCCATCGTATATATGACAAAAGCTAGCTTTCCCCATGATTCTCTTAGACATAACTCTTCCAGCAATACTTACCGTTTTTCCTTCGAAATTTGAAAAATCCGAAAGTATATCTTTCGCTTCCGCATCCCTATCAAAACGTATTTCTTTGAAAGGATCTTGTCCTCCTGCCTTTAGATCAACGAGCTTTTGCATCCTAACAGCAATCTGCTCATTAATATCTAAAATTTCATCTGAAGAATTATTTTCTATTATGTCCATTTTTTCCTCCGTTTTTTGTAATGTCCCCGGGGAACCTAACAATAAATTTAGTATATTATATATGAAATATATATTTTGTGCATTATATTTATCTTATTCGATGTTCTTTGGTAATTTTTCGGAATAAGTATTTAGGCCAAATATTTAGGTATTTTTTCCCTCTTTTCCTTCTCTTTTCTCACCCCAAAACTCCAACCTAGTTAACTTTAAGCCAATTACAACTATATTATTCTACAAAAAAACAAAAACCGGCACTTTTGGCGCCGGTATCTATCATTTCTTTCTGTCCTATCTATTTCGAAATATTTAATATTTTGACTTTTGCATCGCCGCCAGGTGTTTTGAAGATTACATCCTCTCCTTTTTTATGTTCTAAAAGAGCTTTACCTAATGGACTATCCACACTGATTTTATTTTCAGCTGTACTTGCTTCAACACTACTTACTATCCGATAAGTTACTTCTTCATCAAATTCGTAATCGTAAATAGTTACTAAATTGCCTACTGAAACCTTTTTTATTCCTACCAAACTGAAATCTATTGGATAAGCTCGAAGCAAAATATCAGAAATCGTAGCAATCTCCATTTCTAGCTGCTGCTGAGCATCTTTTGCGGCACTATACTCTGCATTCTCAGAAAGATCTCCATATTCCTTGGCAATCTTAATTTCTTTTTCAATTTTTGTTCGCCCCTCGTTCATCATTTTCTGAAGTTTTTCTGTTAGCTTGTCAAAAAACTCCTGAGTCAGCGGAATATTTTTTTCCATTTTGTTCCTCCGTTTAACGCATATGACCAGCTTTTATAAGCAGACCCATACAATTAAATGATTATATTACATAAGTAGTTTTAAGTCAATAGTAAATATTTGGATAAACCTATTGCAAAATTCTAAAAAACTTACTTTTAGTACAACTATTTATATTTAATTTATTTTTTCACAATTTTTCTGCGGTTGAATAACCTACTATTTGAAGAAATCATATAGATAGAATAGGTCTTCTCTTAGACGAAGGAAGTAAAAAGGGATATCTAGACCTAATTATATGGAATAACTATTAGATTTTTGTCCTAGATAAAGCAAGAGTCAACGGGGTCCCAAGAACTAATACTGTGGCGGTTTGGGTCCCAACCAACATACCAAAGTTAAGCCAATATGCGCTATCCGAGCCTAGAATGAGCCACATTAAAGGGAGAGCTATTGCATTTACAAATATCGGAGGAATAGAACCTAAAAGACACTGGAAAAGCATTTTTTTATCCTTCTCTTTGTTTATAACCTGTTGATCCATTACCTCAGTTTTCTTTCCTTTTTTTCTAAAATACCAGCCTATAAAATAGGTCATACACCCTGCTACTAGTGTTGCTAGCGTTCCAAATACTACATCAGCCCAAGAAAATGGTGAAAGAATATTTGCTCCTAGACATCCTATTGTCAGGCCTAAAATCGCCTCTGGAAAAAGTAACGGGAGAAGAGTTAACGCTTCCCCTATTCTAAATTGAAGGGGCCCATATGCAATTGGCGCCACGGCAAAAGTAAGTATAAAATACAGTGCGGCAATAATCCCAGTTCGGGCTATAAACTTTGTTCCTCTATTCATTGGATACAACCTCAATCAATGATTCTTTCTAATATACAATAATGCAGAATAATAGGTCAATTTTTAAATACTATTTTAGCTATTCAAAATATCTAACTTTATATTTACTTAGTCTAGGAATAAATCAATTTTTAGAAAATATTTAACCTATTCAAAATATCTAGCATCATTTTTCTAAACTTAAGTATAGGCCATTTTTTTAGAAAATATTTAACCTATTCAAAATATCTAACATCATTTTTTCTAAACTTAAGAATAGGTCGTTTTTAAAAAGCTATTTCATCTGTTTAAAATAAAAACATGCAACTTATTATTTCTTAGTAAGCTAAATAATAATGTTGTTTACTTATGCTAAATCTCTCTTTGTTACAGAAAAATAGGTAAGAATGGCCATTCCACCCATGTAGAAGAGATATATTCCCAAACTTAAAAAGATGTTTGATCCAGCAGTAACTACAGGGTGAAGACCTACGTATTGGGAGAAATTTAGAGCATCGGTAATAAAAAACCTTGCTAATCCGGTGTAAATTATAAATTGACCTATCCCTGAAAGAAGCATTGGGATAACAATCCCCCATATCCTATTCCTAAGAAGAGTGCCCATAAAGAAACCTATGAAAATCATAGACATCATTTCAATATAATACACAAAGAATGCTATAAAAATCTGGAAATCACTCCTAATTAAGTTAAATGCTCCTCCCCCAAAGGAAAAAATAATATCCTTGTATTCAGTCGGGAACAAGGAATACCCCAAAATAACACTCAAAATAAATCCTATTACATATGCGATACTAGATAAAGTCAAAACAGACAGAGCCTTTGAAATAAGTAGTTTAGTCCGAGTGATTGGTCTCAAAAACAGTATTTTGATTGTCCCTTCTCTATATTCCTTTGAAAAAGAACCGGATGCAATAACAATCCCATAAATCATTAATATCGAGGAAATAATTGCTAGCATCTGTACTATATATCCGTCAGCAGTTACTTTTCCCCCCGACATAAAAATCCCAGAGAGATCCATCCCAGCATAGTAATCTATAGGTATTCCATACATTTCATTGTCTTTAATATAGTTGTAATATTTTAAAGATGCTTTTGCTAGATATATTTGGTCATAATTGCTTTGATACCAACTGAAGCCAGTTTCCTTTTTCTGTTTTTCAAGGACTTCTATCTGAGTTTCAGTTATCAAAATAAATAGGTCGACCTGTTCTTCAGTGAACGTCTCTCCATCCTCTTCAGGTGGAATATCCAAAAGATTTAGCTGTTCATTCATTTCGTGTATAGAAAAGGTTAACAAAGCAAAAACCAAAATAAAAAACAAGCCAAACACCAAATGAAAGACCTTCCCAAATGATTTTTTTAGTTCTCCTAGAAACAAATTGTTGAACACATTTATCTCCTAACTGAAAATTAGCATTATTTTAAATTTTTTATGTCTTTTTGGGTGGAGAAGAAGTAGCTTTTAAGTATTCGTCTTCCAAACTAGCCCTATCTGCCTCTATTCCAAAAACATTATAATCCGCTAAAACAAGTTGCTTGTTTATATATGGTATATCCTTTTCTGTGACTAATTTTAACGTATCTCCATACACTTCCACCTCTATTCCAAGTAGTTCTTCTAAGAATACCTTCGCTTCTTTAATTCTATCTACTCTTACCGATATACTCCTATTCTGTCCATCTACTTGAATACCATTATGTAAATCTGAAGTATTTCTTTCGGATATTATCCTTCCCTTATCAATAATAAGAAATCTGTCGCACATCAATTCCATCTCAGCTAACTGATGGGAACTTACCAAAATCCCCATATTAAGATCTGCAGCACATCGCCTTAGCATATCGCGAATTTCTTTAATTCCAGCGGGATCTAACCCGTTTGCAGGTTCATCAAGAATAAGAAGAGAAGGTTTGTCCATTATCGCCTGGGCGATTCCCAGCCTTTGCTTCATTCCTAAAGAATAGTGTCCCAGTTTATCTTTCATTCTTGAATCAAGACCCACAACTTTAAGAATATCTATTACCTCTGCTTTTCTTTTCTCCAATCTTTCCTTAAATGATAGATTCTTATCTTCTTTCGAGACACTTAAAGACTTTAAATACATAAGATTGTCATATGCAGACCACTCTTTATACAAATCAGGGTTTTCAATTACTCCACCGACATGCTTCATCGCGGACTCTCTGTCTTTTTTTATGTCTTGTCCCATGATATAAATGTTTCCCGATTCAGGAGTAGCAAGGCCAACAATCATTTTTATAGTTGTGCTTTTCCCTGCTCCATTAGGGCCCAAAAAACCGACAACTTCTCCCGAATTTACCGAGAAAGAAACGTTGTCAACAGCTTTAATAAGATACCCTCTTTTGTATCCGTAGGTTTTATATAAATTTTCTACTCTTAAGACTTCAGTCATCCCCTAATTATACCCTTTCTACCCTTATGCCTGCTACGGTAAGTCAGCTTACAAAGAAAAACTCTTAACTTTTCAATTATACCCCTTAAAATGATCTTAGTATACTTTATTATACTTACGTCTGCTTTGCCAATAAACTGACTTCAAATATACTTCGTTAAACTTACTTCTGCTTTGCCAATAAACTGACTTCAAGTATACTTCGTTAAACTTACTTCTGCTTTGCCTTTAAAAAGAAAAAGGCCCCTAAGAGGCCTTCTTGCTATTTAGATTATTATAATTTACTGATTGCTCTGAAATATGCGTTTTCATCCTCCGTCACAACTATTAGGTCCCTTGATTTACTATACTCATATAGGGGCGCTAATGAAGCCTTGTCACATTCAACCGTAGCAACCTTAATTATTGGCACGATTTCTCCACCTAATAGGGATATCATTGCTTCATTATATGCTGCAGAAAGGCTTAAGGGGAGTAACATCTTTTCTTCTCTGGTAAGATTCTCTGTCCTAACCTTGCCCTTTTCAAACAAGGCTAACAGCACAGAACCTTCTGCTCCCTTTTCGATCTTATATCTTCCGCTAGAAACTGTTCTAACGATTGAATTAGTCTTTTCATAAATGAGTTCTGCAAAATCCTTTGCAATAATTGCGCCCTCTTTTATAGCTGGCTCTAAATCTTTAATCCCCTTTATGCGGCTCTGAACAGTTGCTAGCATTTTATTCAATCTGCTGATCTCATCATATCTATCAGAAACGTTCTTCTTTTTGCTCATACTATCCCCAAGACTGATGATGGCTTTCTCTTCCTTTTCCTTTAGTTCTGCAAGCTCCATTGAATTCATATTTGCGCTTTCGAAATAAACCGCGTTGTTTTTAGAGCCTTCTTGATAAACCCTTACCGCTTCTTTAGCAGCAGCAAGTTCTTCATCAAATTTGGCTAATTTATCTGCGGCCTTTTCAGACTCTAGATCACCCATTATCAAACGATCGAGGTCCATCTTTCCTTTGACTCCAAGGAAGGCAAATCTTTCTTCATAATCCGCATAAATTGTTTTTGAGGTTTCCCTGGTTGCATTGATGGTTGCCTCTAAAGTAAGGGCACGCTCTCTCAATGCTGCTCTTTCTTCTTTTGCCATATCTGCAACCTTTTTCACTGCAGAAATTTGAACCTTTAATCTTTCTTTTTTCTCTTTATTCTTGTCTAATTCAGCGATAATAGCTGTCATATATTCTGAGAAAGCCTTTACAGTTACTTCTTCCCTTGAGTATTCTTTCTCCTCAATCTTTAGAGGAACACCCCTGTTGGCATATTTGTTAGCTTCCACAAAAAGATTATCTTTATCTTTTGCAATTGCAGACAGTCTCTCATATCTAGTTTCAAATTCCTTTTCTAATGCCTCATATTCTTTCTCTAAAACTTCAACTTTTCTCAGTAAATCAGTTGCTGACTCATTTCCGTAAAACTTCTTAAATTTCACATACTTTGTTTTCATATCAGCAAGTTCCTGACTTAACGCCTTGATAATATTATCTTCGACCGGAATTTTTTCTGTATCGATGACTTTCAAATTTGCCTCAAGTATTTTACGAGCTTCAGTTTGCTTTTGATATTCTTTCTCGAGTTCTTTATACCTATCTACTCTTTGTTGCAAAAGTTTGCTTTTCTCAATAGCTTGATTTGTCTTTTCAAAAAGCTCTTCAATGGAAGAAACATTATATTCCTTTAAAATATTGTCTATGAACTCCTGTTTGCTGTCTTTTGTTTCAATAAGGGCAAGCATATATTGGGCGCCCATAGTTACAGCGGCATCATACTGACCGATAGCTGCCTCTGCTTCCATAAGAGCTTGTTCGTCTTTATCAATATCCTTTCCGACAGCAACTATTTGATTGTCTAAAGCTTTTGTGTCCTTAAGAGGTAAAGGCTTTTTCACCGAAACAAATCCATCACATATCGGACAGTGGCTACCGTATTCTACCTTTTCACTGACATCGCGCAATCTATTTTCGCTCATATACTCCAACATTTTCTCGTTGAGAAGAATTAACTTTTCTTGGAGTCTTGCCCGGTGTTTAATAATCGCTACCTTTCTATCCTTTAGGACCGTAAGTTTCTGCTTATAACCTTCGTTAGCAACTCTAACAGATTCTATCTTTTGATTTACAGCATCCAATTCAACTTCGTTTCTTGAAACTAGTAGATGTTTGCTATATATCCTTTGTTTGTAAAACACGTCGGCATTAACAGCTTCTTGCAAGGATTTGTATTTTCCTTTAATCTCTTTATCAAGCGTTGATAGTTCTTCCTCACTTCCTGATGTAAATTTGTCAATGTTTTGGACTTGCTCAATCATACCTGCACGATCGACAACTAGCGCTTCTTTTCTGTCTTTTGCCGCTTGAATGCTTTCCTCAACTATCTTTATTCTTCCCTCAATTATCGCACCCTCTTGAACCGCCTGTTTATAATCGGATGGATCTCTAATTTCTCTTTTCTTTTGAACGAGGTGATCGTTTAACGCTGTTAAAGAAGCGGCTTCATCAGAAATTTTGTTGCTTTCAGCAATTAAAGCCTTAGCCTTGTCGTCAATTTCTTTATAGTAGTTCAAAAGCATTTCATCAACTTTAAGCTTATCTGGATTATTTTTTCCTTCAGTAATTAATCCTTCAAGAGCCTTCTGTAATTCCTCTCCAGTTAAAACAAGGTCGGCAAATTTATCTCCTAGACTAATTAAGCTTTTTTCTCCCTTGCCTATTTTTTCATCTAAAACTGCTATTTTTTCTTTTAAAATATCCAAATTGCTTCCTTCAGCATCCAGTCTTCCAAGTATCTCCCCATATGCGCTAAAAACATTTGATATATCCCTTGCTTCCTTACTCTTTGCCAGTCTGTTTGCAAGATTCTCCATCTCTGGTTTTTTCTCATTTAACGCCTCGAGTTTTGCTGAAGCATCATACAACAGGTCCATTTCGCCCTTGTATTTTGAAGCAAGCTGAAGTTCATCGGTTAGTTTAGCCATTTTTGTGCGAATCTCTTCCAAATTAGATTTATCGTGATCTACAACAGCCTCAAGTGAATCTATTTCATTTTTGGATACCGCATCAAGTTTATCTAGAGATTTTGATAATATCTTTTCCTCGGAGGTCAAGGTTTCAAGCATCTCGAGTACTTTAGTAGAAGAGGCTAAAGTAGCTAAACCTTCTGCGACAAAAGACTCTCTTGTCAAAGTATCCTTAGCAAGTTTAATGGCGTTGTTTCTATCGATTAAAATTAAGGTGTCGAATGCCTTTTTAGTCAGCCCAATTCTTTCAGAAAGATAAAGGTTCACTGCTTCTTTTGTTTGGTCACAAACAGGTTCGCCTTTGAAATTTGTCAGTTTAACTTCTTCTTGCGGATCTCCTTCTACATTTCTCGTTAATTTACGATAAATATAATACTCATCGTATCCCAAAACAAAGCGCATCTCGACTATAAATGGAAGAATAAATTTTGTTGCCTCTTCATCCCCATAGAAAGCGAAGGATAGAGCGGTTTTAATTTTACCCTCATCTCCTCCATCAATTGCGATAAGACCTTGAGCTTTGTTTCCAAAATCAAAGTTCTCTTCTGCTTCGGATATTCCCCTAAATTTTAAATTGATGAGTCTCATATTCCCTCCGAACTCATAGTATAGTTATCTTTTCTTGGTTACTTTGCTGTATATACGCAAGATTTTTTTATAATCAATTGCGTGATTTCTAATAGTGGCATTGAAGGAAAATTTGTGCTATATTGAAATATGCACCCCCTTCAAAAAGGGGAAAACCACGCCTCAATCCCCGATGAATATTACTTTTTATTATACAACCTGAGACGTATATTTGCAACATTATATATATTTAAACATAGTATGCGCGAGGAGTATCAAATGGGTTTCTGCACAGTCTCAAAAGAATATTTAAAAGAAGGCTACACGCAGGTAGATAATGCCTTTTTTATTAACTACCTTCCAGACGCCGACCCAATTGATGTAAAAGTATATCTTTACGGCCTTTTTGCAGCTAATAATATGGCTGAATACGACAATAATATCTCATCAATGGCCTATGCTTTGCGCCTGGACGAAAAGAGAATTATGGAAGCATATTCCTATTGGGATCAAAAGGGATTAGTCTCGATTAAAAATCCTGAAGAACCTTACGAAATAATGTACCAATACGTCAAAGTACCCCTTTCAAAGACTGTTAGATATGAAACTAGGGAACTCCAGACATTTACGACTCAAATCTATTCTATTTGGCCCAACTCTGTATTCACTATAGATCAAATGTCCAATCTTTTTGAGTTTATTAAAAGTAAACGTTTAGAACCGGCTGCCGCTATATTGATCATGAAATATTATGAACAGGAAAATGGGACTTTAAAATATTCAGGGATAATATCAATGGCTCAAAACTTCTTCACAAAAGGTCTTCTTACAGAAGATGCCATTTCACGATATCTAGACCAAGTCGATTCCAAAAAGGATGAGGCAGCAAACATCCTTTCTTCTCTTGGAAGAGTGGGCTCGGAAGCGGACCTTGAGATGAGGGAATTGCAATTTAAGTGGACAAAAGAATACTCTTTCCCAATGGAATCAATTCTATTTGCTGCAAAAGAGTGTAAGAAAAAGGGAGGTAAATCTCGACTAATCCAATTGATTGAGGACCTCCACCAAGCAAAGGCTATAACCATCGAAGAAGTTAAAGAGTATATTTCCGCAGAAAACGACAAGTTAGACTTGGCAAAAAAAGTTGTAGATCATCTTGGTACTTTTTCAAAATATGAAAATGTTGTTCGTTTTTATATAGATCCTTGGATGTCCAAAGGATTTGATATGGATGCAATAGAAACAATAGCCAAATTTTGCTATCTACGTGGGGTGAAAGAGCTAAGTAACATGGATAATCTGATTACACGCTTCCACAAAGAAGGACTTCTCACTAATGAGAGCATTTCTTCTTTCGTCTCTAAAGAAACAGCTATTGATAAATGTGTAATGGAAGTCTTATCGGTTGCAAATAACCATGATATCATTAATTTCGTAACAAAGTCTGATAGAAATTCATACAAAACCTTCCTTGACTGGGGCTTTGACCATGATGCAATTATTTTTGCCGCTGAGTTCGCTAAAGGTATGACATTCCCAATGGCTTTCCTTAGTAAACATTTATCTATTCTTAAGAATCGGCAAGCATTTAATATAGAAGAAATAAAATCATATTTAGAAGGACTTTCTCTACCTGGGGCAAAACACAAGAATGTAAATTCAGATGTAATCGGAGGACTTTCAAAGCTAGAAGCTAATGCCATTATCCGCAACATTGAAGATATTGACATAGACAGCGAGGAAATGTAACCCTCCCAAAAACCATAGTATGCCAGTAAAATATACCCGATTAATTAGTCTAGACTTGCATAACAAATCAAGATATCACACGAGACATTACAAGATATTACAAGAGGACAATATGAACTTCCACCGTCAAGCAAAACAGAATATTGCAGAAAGAAAAAGACGTGCTGAGTTTCGCGCGGAATCACTCTTAAACGAACTAAGAGCTGACCCAACATTTTTTGATTTAGAATCAAGACAAATTGAAATCTGGATTCAAATGGCAAAAATGTATTCTAAAACAACAGAAAAAGGTGCCTTAACTGAAGAATTGAACAGAATTAAAAACTTAATATCCTCTAGAATAATTGAACTTGGGCATGATCCAAAAGAATTAGAGCCTCAATACATTTGCAAGATATGCAAAGACACGGGATATATTAATGATGAAGAGTGCGTCTGTTTGAAACAAGAAAAATATAGATTAATAAAAGAAAATGAAAACTTCTTCATTACTGATAAATGTTCTTTTTCTGACGTATCCGTAGACTCTCTCCCCGATGAAAACAAACGCAGCTTAACTGCTGCATATGGACTATTGAACAAATTCATAGGTGCTTTTCCTGAGGCACATAAATCCCATATTATTACCCTACTCGGCACTGTAGGTTGCGGCAAAACCTTCGCTGCATCAGTTGTTGCAAATGCAATTATAGATAAAGGGTACACTTCTCTTCTCATCCCCTCCTTTAAGCTCGCTGATATATTTTCTAGATATCATTTCGCTTATGAATCTGAAAAGCCTTACATTCTTGATGAGATTTATGATGTTGATGTTCTGATAATCGATGATTTAGGAACTGAGGAAATTAGGGGAGATTTTTTACCAGGTTATCTTTATCAGCTTCTTTGCAATCGCGCTAACCAATACACCTTAATAACTACCAATCTTAAGATGGACGCTATTCACGATAGATATGGTGTTCGAGTCCATAGCAGAATGTCCGATATTTCCTGTGCAAAAGTCATCGAACTAAATGGAAAAGATCTTAGAATACATTCGAAAAACAATTAATCACTGATTTGATTATCCCGCCAATACCCT
>Ga0265294_10006032_pt1 | contig 14644 bp, 7 predicted proteins | sample MunlanPumphouse3_FD_192504 | JGI IMG/M metagenome (GOLD analysis project Ga0265294, IMG submission 192504) | Groundwater microbial communities from a municipal landfill in Southern Ontario, Canada - Pumphouse #3 | ecosystem: Environmental > Aquatic > Deep subsurface > Groundwater | place... | reverse complement strand
AAAAGTTCCTCTTGAAAATGTAGATGGCATTGCTGCTGTTACGATTATGGGAGGAAGACAAAAAAGTGTAAATATTGTTTTAGATGAAGACGAATGTGAGGCTTTAAAGTTAACCACGACTAATATAAATTCTCTAATTAGTAAAAACATGTCCGAAAAGAGCTATGTAGGAACTGTATATCAAGATAAGAGAAAATTATTTGTCAATGTAAGCGCCGAGTATCTAGCTTTAAATCAATTAGGTTCTATAGTGGTAGCTCCTGGTCCCATACTATTAAAAGATATAAGTGAAATCAGTTTTGGAACTAAAAAACCAGAATCATATTCAAGAGTTAATGCCAAAGAAGTAATTACTTGTGTATTAACTAAATCTCCTTCTGTAAATATTATAGATTTATCAGAAAAAGTTAAAGCAGAAATTGATCTTTTAAATAAAAACTTAGTATCCAAAGGTGTTTCTATCAAGATAGGCACTGATACTTCTAAAATAATGAAAGATAATATAGATACTATTATTAATCTCGGACTTACTGGTGCTATACTAGCAATATTTATATTATTTATTTTTCTTAAGAATATTAAGATAGTTACATTTATTGCTTTTGCCATACCAATTTCTATATTCTCTTCATTCTATTTCTTTTATATGGGAGGAATAACTATTAATATTCTTACATTAACGGGTATAGCCCTGGCTGTGGGTATGTTACTGGATAATTCTGTCGTCGTGATGGAAAATATATTTAGACATAGAGCTCAGGGAGAAGCTCCATTAGAAGCTAGTTTTAATGGAATTAAGGAAGTATGGAAAGCTATAACCGCTTCTACAATAACCACAATTACTGTTTTCGTCCCTTTCCTTTTTTCTAGTGATTATTTACTAAAACTCATAGGTAAGCATGTTGGTATATCTATTATTTCAACACTTCTATTATCTTTAGTTGTTGCACTTCTCTTAATACCCATGGCTGTAAATTACTTTATGACTAAAAAAGAAGCTAAAGTCAACTTTAATAATATTTCTCTTCACGATAGAGCTATTCAAATATATTTAGCTATTCTTAAAATGTCGCTAAGACGACCTACCACAATAATAATAAGTTCCATAATAATACTTATAATAACAGTAGCACTAGCATTAACAACGACTACGAATACTCTAAAAGAGGTTGATGTTGATACTTTTAATGTATATTTGACATTTAACCCTAGTAATACTCTCGATAAAACTGATGCTATTGTACGTTCTTATGAAAAAGAACTTACAAAAATAGCAGAAATTGAAGAATTTAGTACCAAAATATTTACGACAGATGCTAATATAACGATTAAACTTAAAGATAATTACGAAGACATTAATCATAAAGACATAAAACAATTAAAAGATGCTGTAATTTCAATTGGTTATCAATTTCCCATAAGTGATGTAAGTTTAGAAGCCCTAGAGAGTAGCGATAATTTCTCTGGAGGAGGAGGAGACCTATCTGGTTCATCTGCTTTACTGGGGAAAATGGGTGTTGGTTCTCAAATTGAAAAGGTAATTATACATGGACAAGATTTTAATAAAATGATGAATCTTGCAGAATTATTAAAAAATCAACTTGAAGATCTCGATAATATTTCTGGTGCCTACGTAAGTTCAAGTAGGCCTAAAAGAGAAGCTAAAATATTATTTAGTCAATATCTCATGGGTGTTCAAGATGTGAGTATACAAAATGTTATAGGAGAATTAAATAATTTTTCACCAGAAAATGTATCCTCAATAAAATATAAAACAGATAATCAAGACTATGATATTATAATTAAAAATGATGATGATACTTTAAATAACAAGAAAGCTGAAAAGGAAATGAGCCTAAAGGAACTACAAGATCTTGAAGTTCCAAATAAAGATAATAACCTCATAAAACTAGAAGAGTTTAGTAAAATTAATTTAGCCTTTGGAAAAGGTAATATAAATAGAATTAACCAAGAAGAAGAAATTACGATAAGATATAGATTCGAATCAGATGTAAATGAGTCCAAAGATTTACTTACCTCAGCTAGATTAGAAATAGATAACTTAGTTCAAGGTACAGACATACCTTCAGGACTTGCTGTAGAGGTACAGCATGAAGCAAACGAAACAAGTGAATATGTATTTCTTATACTAGCTACCCTAGCGTTAATTTATATGATCTTAGCTTCAGTATTTGAATCTTTAACAGCTCCAATTGTATTAATGTTTACCATACCAATGGCAGCTATTGGTTCCTCAATTGCTTTATTAGTTACGAGCAATTCACCCATGAATGCAAATGTATTTATTGGTTTTATTATACTTGTAGGTATTGTCGTAAACAATAGCATTATATTAATAGATTATACAGGACAGCTAAGAAAACAAGGATTTCGTAAACAGCGAGCAATTATATATTCAGGAATTTCTCGACTACGCCCCATCCTAATTACAGCAATAACCACAATTATAGCTATGTTGCCACTCGCTATGGGTAAAGGTCAATTTGTATCTGGACTGGGAGCACCATTTGCAATAACTGTAATAGGTGGACTATTTGTGAGTACACTTCTTACCTTAGTTATTATTCCTACATTATATTCTGGACTTGAAGACGCTTTATATAGACTAAGAACACAAAGTGTAATAATGAAAATTATACAGATCTTGGTTTTTGCCTTAAGTATATTATTTATTTTCATTACTGAGGATTCTTTATTATGGCAATTAGCTTATTTGTTTGGTGCTATAATATTAATTCCAGGTGTATCTTGGTTTATTGAAAATAGTTTGAGAACAGCCAATAGTAATATTATAGCTAATAAAGAAGAAATTACAATTGAGATAAGAAATCTTGTAAAAATATATGGAAGACCTTCGGAATTCGTTCGAGAAATGGAATCTGGTATTAGAGTTAGAAAAAGGTTAGGATTATTGTCTAACTATCAAACTTTAAAAGATTTAAATATATTAGTTTGGCTTATACCATTAACTTTTTTCTTTATATACTTTACATATTTCTACCAAACTATATGTTTCTGGGCTCTAATATTGTCTGTACTAGTATGGACTCTATCTAAAAATGTGTTTAATATCCTTTTTATATATATTAAAAATAATAATTTCAAACGACTAGTTAAAATTATAAATATATGTAAAAATGTAATCTATTATTTATTACCCTTATTTTCATTAATATGGGCAAATTATAAATTTTATGAACATGGAATTGTTCCATTAATGGGTTTATTGTGGTATATATGGATAATTGCACATTATCTTACCGTAAAAATAAATAGAGATAATATAGATATAAATAATTTAAATGGTAAATTTAAAAAACTTAGGAAATTTGTATATTCAAAAGCTCTCAAAGTTCCTTTTGTTGGCAAAAACAAACCACCTTTTAAAGCTCTCGACGGAATATCTATGACAATACACACTGGTATGTTCGGATTATTAGGACCTAATGGTGCTGGTAAAACTACTATTATGAGAATTATATGTGGAATCTTTGAACAGAATTATGGGAAAATATTTATTAATGGCATTGACACTCAAGAAAAACGTGAAGAACTTCAAGGTCTTATAGGATATCTTCCTCAGGAATTTGGTACTTATGAGAATTTAACTGCTTGGGAATTTTTGGAGTATCAAGCTATATTAAAAGGCATATTTAATACCCAAACCAGAAATAATCGTATAACTGAGGTACTTCAAGCAGTACATATGTTTGAAAACAAAGATAAAAAAATAGGAGGATTTTCTGGAGGTATGAAACAACGCATAGGTATTGCTCAAACCCTATTAAATTTACCTAAGATACTTGTCGTTGACGAACCCACAGCTGGATTAGATCCTAGAGAAAGAATTAGATTTAGAAATTTATTGGTTGAACTTTCGAAAAATAGAATTATTATTTTTTCTACTCACATCATAGAAGATATAGCCAGCTCTTGTAATCAAGTTGGAGTAATTAATAAGGGTTGCTTAAAATATCATGGAACTCCTATGGAAATGTTACACATTGCAAAAGATGTAACTTGGACTTTTGAAATATCCGCTGAAGAATTTGCTAAAATCTCCAACGACCTAATTATTGTTCATCACATTAAGAATGGAGAAAATATTAGAGTAAGATGTTTATCGAGTATAAAACCAGTAGAAAATGCAGTCAATACTTCTCCTGTCTTAGAAGATTCTTATTTATGGCTACTTCACGGGATAAAAATTGAAAATAATGAAGAATTAATAACGGGACAAGGATTAAATTAATACTCGCTTTATAAAAAAATATTTACGTATGAAAAAATACTTTATCGGAATAGGAAAACTAATTAAATATAATATAAAAATCATATTTGGAAATAAATTTATTTACTTTGTTCTAAGTGCAATTGCTTTTTATATTATATCGGTTTTCATAACCTTGTTATCAGGTGAAGAAATAACCCCAGGCATAGGTTATAATATTATGCTAATACCTTCCATGCTAATAATCTTTTATCCTGCATGCTTCGGTGTACAAAATGATTCAGATTCAAAAATGATAGAAATTCTTTTTGGTATTCCTAATTATAGGTATAAAGTATGGCTTGTAAGACTTTTAATCGCTTATCTTATTTGCTTTATTATAGTAATTCTACTATCTATGCTTACCAATTATTTGATAGTCGAGATAGATCCTTTTAGCCTAAGTTTACAAGTATTAATGCCTACATTTTTTATAGGAACATTAACATTTATGATTAGTACAATATTGAGGAATAGTAATGGTACTGCCGTACTCATAATAGTTGTATTCTTTATTCTTAATAGTATAGGAGCAGGTTTACCAACTAGTCAATGGAATATTTTTATTAATCCATTTGATATTCCCTTAGATACAAATGTCATAATCTATAAACAAGCAATATTTAATGATAGGACAATTATAGTTATAAGTTCAATAATCTTTATGCTTATAGGACTATACAAGCTACAAAATAGAGAAAAGTTTATATAATATAGAGAACCTTCATAAAATAACAATAAAATAGCTAGTTTTAATTAATACTTAAGACTAGCTATTTATATATATGTAATTTATTATTTAATTATCAAATAAAGGAAAACTTACACTAAAAGTAGAGCCCTTACCCTTTCCTGATATCAGTTTTATATTTCCATGAAGAGCATCAACTAAACCCTTAGCTATTGTAAGACCAACTCCTAAACCTCCATATTGTAACCTTATTTTATCGTTAGCTTGAACAAAGCTATCAAATACTATCTTTTGTTCTTTTTTACTCATTCCTATACCTGTATCTTTTACTGTGAAAAAGATATTATATGCATCTCTCATACAACTAATATTTATTGTTCCAGAATTTGTAAATTTAAGTGCATTATCTATCAATATTGAAAGTATTCTATTTAATTTCTGATAATCTGTTTTAAAGACAAGATCGATATTATCTAGCTTATCAAAAATCATTTCTATTTTATCATTATTAACATATTGCTCTTTATATCTATATTCTTCCTCCAAAGTCTCCAATATCATATTAGGATTAATCTCTTTACTCGAAATTTCTGTTACTCCTGCATAAATTTCTGCTAGATATACAAGTGAATCTACTATAAATAATAATTGTTTTACAGATGCAAAAATCATAGAAGTAAACTCATTTCTTTCTTCTAAAGTAAGATTTTCTTGCAATAATATTTCCGTAAAACCCACTATTGAATTCATGGGAGTTCGTATTTCATGAGAAATATTTTGTAAGAAAAAAGTTTTCATCTTATCTCCTTGTTCGGCCTTTTCTTTTGCTTTTAATAAATCATTATGATTTTTAGTATATATTAAATAAGATTTTAAAAGAGGCGAAATATAGAGACATATGCTTTCGAAAATCTTTTTATCATCTGCATTATATCCTGAAAGTTTATTTGCTAGAGTTACTTGTCCTAACATTTTATCCTCATCTCTAATAACAAAAGAAATCACATTATCTATACCTAATTTATCTGAAGATAAATTTAGTTTGGTGTTTTGAACAATTGCCCCATTACTTTTTAAGCTTAAAGTCCAAAAATTTAGAAATTCATCTTTACAATAAGGTTTAAATACCTCATTTGACAAATATTGAGGAATCAGTTCCTCTGACATCGCTGGACATAATACATTATCATCTTCATCTATATAAGTAATATATCCATATTTACTCCCAAATTTGTTTAATAGTACCTTTAAAATAGTCTTAAATATATCTTCACCTTGCTTTAAAACGAATATTTCTGCTATACGATTTCTGATATTAATATCTTTTTTTCTTATAAAAACTTCATGATTAATATTATCTAAACCTAAATTATTTCTATATATCAATTTAAGAGTTTTATCTAGTGTAAAGATAATCATCTTCTGAATCTTATAAAAATAATTTTTATTTAAAACAGGCAATTTTTCTAAAGACTTTTTTAATTTTTTTGTGCTTATTTTAGATCTCACCGAAAGATCCAATATTTCTTGATTATTTATATCTCCCAAGAGTATAGGTCCACACAGCAACATACCTAGTGTTTTATTATTAATTACAAAAGGAAGTGAAGAGATAAGTAAATTTTTTATACTTTCTCCCTTTTGGAATTTAGCTTCAGTACATGAGTCTAAAAAAGAATCAAAATTTTTAAAAATATTTCTCAAAATCTTACGACCTTCTAAAGTTGATTGAAGACATTCAAAATAACTATTTTTCTTATCAGATTCAAGTAATACCTTACCACTTAAGTCACATATATAAAATGAAATATTAAATGTTTCTTTATAAACATTTAATAAGTCTCTCAATTCTTCTAAATTACTATATATATCAAAGGGCATATTCTATTAGTTTCAATTTATACAAAAATGACTGAATACAAATATAACTATTCTTTTTAAAATTATATTATAAATATTAAATAAAATTAACTCTTCTTTATTACACTCCTATTTTATATAATATGTTTATTTTTTTTCAAATTATTTAATTTCCCCCCTTTTATGCTTAATTTTTAGCAATTATCACAAAATAGAAACTCTACATAACCTTTACATATACATTCTTAACATTTACTTAACCAAAAGGAATCTTACTCATAATCAATCTTTTAATAAAATACAAAGGCCTACATACACATTTTTCCTGCTCTACATTGAAAAATATTAATATAAAAAGGTATATATTTGTAAAATGAAACAAATATATAAGACTATGTTTTCACTAAAACAAAAAAATAAAAGTAATTAAACGTATAATAGTAATGAATAACAAAACTATATCAAAGTAATATAATGGCACAAGAAATTGAACGTAAATTTTTAGTAAAGGGAGATTTTAAATCTTCTTCCGTAAAAGTATTAAGAATCACTCAAGGATACCTTTCTTCAGTACCAGAGCGTACTGTAAGAGTACGTATAAAGGGTGGAAAAGGCTACATTACTATAAAAGGTATTGGCAATGCAAGTGGTACAAGCAGGTTTGAATGGGAAAAAGAGATCCCTAATGAAGAGGTTAAAAGTCTTCTGGAACTATGCGAACCAGGTATTATTGATAAAACTCGATATCTAGTAGAAGTTGGAGAGCACACCTATGAAGTTGACGAATTTTACGGTGACAACGATGGTCTTACAGTTGCTGAAGTTGAACTTAAAGATGAAAATGAAGATTTCATCAAACCAGAATGGTTAGGTGAAGAAGTTACAGGAGATAGTAAATATTTTAACTCTATGTTAATGAAAAATCCATATAAAAACTGGAAAAAATAGTATAAATTTTATCCTGTCTGCATTTATTTCGGTAACAGCTGCTAAAACTATTATTTTATTACAAATAACTATACATTGGCTAGAATATACTAATAGTCTCTTCTTCTAGTTTTTTTGTTAAATAAATCATTATTTTATATCTTTATATAAATAATTTCAAGTATATGATTAAAGTTGAAACTAAGGTTCATGATAAATTTTCTGTTGAATTTAAGGTTGGATTTATACCCCAAAATAAAGGATGTAATAATGATTTTAAAATCAATACATGGATTTTTGTGCCCAATAGTTTAGATATTAATCCAAGTAATTACGGTAAAGATCAATTCTATAGGGACGTTAAATCTAATATTAGACTTATTACTCCACAGATAGAACTTAAAGACATAGTTACTAATAATGCATTTCCATTTTTAAAATTAAAAAAGAATGTCATTGCATATATAAATAATAATTCGGACACAAACTACACTAAGTATGAATATCATGTAAAAATGTTTGCAGCAATTTGTAAAAGTTCTATTAGAAATAAAACTCACAAGATAACAGAATCAAATAATATACAATCTGTTATGAGCTTTACTCAAAATTACATTGCCAATATAATTAATATCACTAAAATATATAGGGATTTTATACATTCTTTAAACTTTAAAAATCACAGTGCTAAAAGTCCTTTAGTATTTGCCGACGAATTTTTATCCCAGATAATAGATTCTTATATATTAAGAATTGTTAGTAAGATTTCCATCTTAATGAAAAAGGGAAAAAACAATACTTTATATTCAAATGAGGATAATAACAGATTATTATTAATAAACAAGGAATTATTGGATTTTCTTGTAAAAGAAAAAAAATACAAAAAAGAACATCATTATTTTTATATTAGAGAAAATGATGAAAATAATAATAGATATGTAATATTTAGACACGGACTTCTTAAAAAGTTTATAGAGAGTGATATGTATATAAAACTAAATAAAAAAGAAGATGGTTTTGCTCTCAAACAAGTATTATACGGAACTGCAGCTGGACTTGCCATGATATTTGCCACCATTATAGCATTTTCTTTTAAATGGAAATATGGAAGCGTATCTCTTCAACTCTTTATAGCCCTTGTGGTAAGTTATATTTTTAAGGATAGAATAAAAGAATTGATGAGATATTATTTGTCTGATAAACTGCAATCACAATATTTTGACGATAAGGCCGATATCAAAATCTCACGTAGTAAAGTTGGTTGGATTAAAGAAGCGGTTAATTTTACCAAAGAAAAAAACATGCCCGAAGAAATTATTAATATTAGAAATCGCTCAAGTTTACTTCAATACGAAAACGAAATATTTGACGAAAAAATAATACTTTACCGCAAACGAGTATTTTTAGATGGCAAAAAATTGGCAAAACATGACGCTTATAAAACAAATGGATTAAACGACATACTACGTCTTCATATGAATAGATTTGTTCAAAAAACTGATAATCCAATAATCAATCTAAAGTTTATAAATAAAGAGAATAAAGTAGGTCTCACAAAAGCACAAAAGATCTATTACATTAATATTATTATGCAATTTGTATATAATAACCAACTGGAATACAAACGTTTCCGTATAGTACTTCTTCGTACTGGAATAATTGAGGTTCAAACTGAAGAAGAAATAAATTCTTGCAAAATATAATACATCTTATAGTTATATTTAGTATTTATTACATTTAAATTAATAAAAATATATATTATGTACAGCAAGGCATGTTTTTTGTAACATTCTTAATTATTACAACAAAAGCAATTCTAATAAATAATAATTTAAAGTATGATTAAAGTTGACACAAAAATTCATGATAAATTTTCCATAGAATTTAAAGTCAGTTTTTTGCCACAAAATAAATCTTGTAGTAATAATTTTAAAACTAATACATGGATATTCATCCCCAATAGTCTTGATATAAATCCTAGTACCTATGGGAAAGATCAGTTTTATAGAGACATGAAATCAAATATTCGCTTAGTTACTCCTCAGTTTTTATTAAATGATATTATTGGCAATGGATCTATTCCCTTTGAGAAATTTAAGAAAAGTGTAGAAAAATATATAAACAAACCAACCGAAGAAAATAAGATAAAATATGAATATCACACTAAAATGTTTGCTGCTATATGTCACAGTTCTATAAGAAATTCTACAAATAAAATCACCTCATCAAAAAAATCACGATCTACAATACATCTATGCGAAGAATTTATACAGAATCTAGAGAATATAACCCAAAAATATAGAAATTTTATTCACAAATCTGAATTTAAGAATAAAGAAGCTAGACATCCTCTTCGGTTTACAGATGAATATTTATCTCAAATCTTTGATATCTACGTATATAAAGTTATTCGAAAAATAAAGAGAAGTCTTAAGAAAATTCGTTCTAAAGAAACATATTCAAAAGAAACTTATAAGGACTTTTATGATGTTTATGCTAGAATTAAAACATTTCTTATAAATGAAAAAATATATAAAAAGGCTAATAATCACTTCTACATTAAAAGTAATGACGATGATAATAATAGATATGTCATATTTAGGCATGGTGCTCTTAAAAAATTTGTAGAAAGTGATATGTATATTGAACTAAACAAAAAAGAAGATGGTTTTGCTATAAGACAAATATTTTATGGCATAGCTGCGGGTTTAGCCATGATATTTGCCACAATAATAGCATTTTCCTTTAAATGGAAATTTGGGAGTGTATCTACTCAACTTTTTATTGCCCTTGTTATTAGTTATATCTTTAAAGATAGAATAAAAGAATTAACAAGGTATTACTTCTCTAATAAATTAAGCACTAGGTTTTATGATGATAAAGCAAATATAAATATCTCTCATGATAAAGTTGGTTGGATAAAAGAATCTGTTGACTTTACTAAAGAAAAAAATATGCCTAAAGAAGTAATAAGTCTTAGGAATCGTTCCAGTTTATTAGAATATGAAAATGAGATTTTTAATGAAAAAATTATTTTTTATAGGAAACGCGTATTTTTGGATGGAAAAGAACTTGCAAAACACAGCACTTATAAAACAAATGGAGTCACAGATATAATGCGTTTATATATGAATAGATTTATTCAAAAAACAGATAATCCAACAGTAAACATGAACTTTATAAATGACGAATACGATATTGACTCTACGAAAACGCAGAAGATCTATTATATCAATGTAATAATGCAGTTTATTTATAATGATCAAGAGGAATATAAACGTTTTAGGATAGTATTAGTACGTTCTGGAATTCTTTCTATTCAATCAGATGAGGAGATAAACTCATGTATTATTTAAATTTCTTTATTATTAAAATCATAGATTAGAATATCTCAATATAATTTAAATGTTTTACGTAAAAAAAATATACACATAATATGTAACTCGTATTTTAATTTTTCGTATATTTAAGTATTCATATTTTGCATAAAATATGAAACAAGCACGAACATAAGTTAAACAGAACTTAGCCAATGGAGATATCTAAAACATATTCATAAGTAAACGTAATAATACGTACACTTTTAATTTGAAACATAAATTTTACTAATAACTAAAAATATTTACGTATGAAACATCCAAAAACATTTTTTATTCTCATAATGCTAATAACACCTTTGTTATTTTCTTTTACAATTACAGATTGTGCCAGTTTACAATATATAAAAGGGGAAGGTGATATTATCACCAAAGAATTGACACTTGATGAATTTAATAGAATAAATATATCCTGCCCATGCAATATAAAAGTAACTTACGGCAAGATACAAAAAGTAACAATATCAGGTCATCTTAATATAATAGATAGGATGAAAATTTATGTAGAAAATAAGACTTTAAACGTTGATCTAAAACATGGAAATTATAGAAATTTAAAACTTAGTATGGAAATAACTATACCAAATTTAGAGAGTACAAAATCATCTGGCTCTGGAGAGATTATTATTAATGGATTCTCTAATCAGGAAAGCATGAACACAATCTCAAGTGGAAGTGGAAATATAGAATTAAATAATTTAGTAAATATAAAAGACCTAAAAATAAGAACAAGTGGTTCTGGAAACTTGCACCTAAATAAAATATCTGATATAGAAAATGCTAGTATTAAAACAGGTGGAAGTGGAGATATTCTTATGAATGATGTTCAGAATTTGATGAATATGAAAATTACTGTAAGTGGATCTGCAAATATTAAGGGTTCAAAAAATATTAGTCAAATAAATAATTTAGATTTACATATATCTGGTTCAGGAGATTTCTCTGGTTATAATATCATATGCGAAAATTGTATCATTATCACATCTGGATCTTCTAATTGCAGAGTTTATGCTACCAAAAAACTTAGCGTAAAAACAAGTGGAAGTGGAGATGTTCATTATAAAGGCAAACCTGTGATAGACTTCTCCGCAAGCGGAAGTGGTCATATTTCTCAAGCCGACTAATTTTATATTGTGCATGATTTTCACTCCCTTTAAAATTAATATTGAACAAAATTGTAAAATAATTTCATATTATAGGAGACGAAATTATAAACTTTTAGATTTATGAGGCTTTTTTACTAAACAATAAAAGGCCCATAAAACACAATAAACCATTTACTATTAATATCTCAAAACCAAATTTATATCCCCAGAATAAATATTCCGAGAATAAATTCAATAGATAAGATAAGACTGGAGAAAGAATACATATTATTGGTATCATACGAGGATTTGCTTTACGTTTTGAGAAAGCTCCAAATGCAAATAAACCAAGTATGGGACCATAAGTATAACCAACAGCCTTAAGTACGGACGTAACCACACTACCATTATTTAATTCGTGGAATAATATAATGACAAAAAACATGATTAGAGAAAACGTCAAATGAACGTTTACTTTTTTCCTTCTAGTACTATTATTATTTATATCCAATTTTAAATAATCCAAGCAAAAAGAAGTTGTAAGGGATGTTAATGATGAATCCACAGAAGAATATGCCGCAGCAGTTATTCCTAATAAAAATATAATACCCGCAAAAGTTCCAAAATAATTTAACGACAGTAATGGAAATAAATCGTCAGTTTTAGTTGGAATAGCTACACCTTTAGTCTCACAATATATATAGAGTAATGATCCTAATGCCAGAAATATTATATTCGAAATCATAAATAAACCGGAAAATGATAGCATATTTATTTTGCCATCTTTTAAACTTCTACATGTTAAATTCTTTTGCATCATATTCTGATCTAAACCATTAATAGAGATTGTAATTGCTATACCAGATATTATTTGCTTCCAAGTGTTTTGTCCTGAACGCCAATCAGAATCATAAACTTTTGTAAATGAGCTTTCCTTTATAGAATTAATAGCGGAGGGTATATCAAAACCCAACTCTCTACATACTATGTATATTGTAACTCCAACAGAAGTTAACATAAATATTGTTTGAAGAGCATCTGTCCAAACAATAGTCTTTATACCTCCTCGTGCAGTATAAAAATATACCAAACACAATGTAATAAAAACGGTTACATTAAATGAGATATGCAGGGAATCAAAAATTGCTATTTGAAGCACTCCTACCACTAAAAACAATGTAAATGAAGCTCCTATCAATTGTGAAAGCATAAAAAATAAAGATCCAGTAAGTCTAGCATTTTCTCCTAACCTAATACCCAGCCAAGAATAAATTGATACTGATTTTAACTTATAAAATATAGGGAGAATTATTAGTCCAATAATAATATAACCTATACAATTCCCTAATACTACCATTAAATATGTCCAGCCCGTATTACCAACCTCTCCAGGGATAGAAATAAAGGTTACACCTGAAAGGGAAGTCCCTATCATCCCAAATGCAACAAGATACCAAGGAGACGTTCTGTTTGCCGTGAAAAAAGTAGCGTTATCTCTTTTCTTAGAACTTATAAATGAAATTATTAGTAGTAGTATAAAATAAGAAATAAGAATTATTGCTACAATACTAGTATCCATATTATTTATTTAGTAAGTTACAAATGCACAAATCACTACCTAAAATATTAATTCAGGTACAATTAGCATTCAAAATTAATATTTTTTTTTAATTTTGTAATCAAAATAAGAATTTAAATAGCTATGGAATACAACTTCAAAAAAATTGAACAAAAGTGGCAAAATTATTGGAAAGAAAATAATACTTATAAAGTAGAAAAAGATAATTCCAAGCCTAAATTTTATGTGTTAGATATGTTTCCTTATCCCTCAGGAGCTGGACTTCATGTAGGTCATCCACTAGGATATATTGCATCTGATATTTATTCACGTTATAAAAAATTAAAAGGATTCAATGTACTACATCCTATGGGATATGATGCTTATGGACTTCCTGCAGAACAATATGCCATACAAACAGGACAACATCCTGCAATTACTACGGAAAAAAATATTTCCAGATATAGAGAACAATTAGACAAGATAGGTTTTTCATTCGACTGGAGTAGAGAAATTAGAACTTGTGATCCTAGCTACTACAAATGGACTCAAAAAACATTTATCCTAATGTTTGAGCATTGGTTTAACAATGATAGCCAAAAAGCTGAGCCTATAACAAAACTTATTGAGATATTACAATTAGAAGGAAATAAGAATATAAATGCTGCATGCTCAGAAACTCCTATATTTACGGCTGGAGAATGGAATTTCATGAATGAAAAAGAGCAACAAACTATTCTTCTAAATTATAGAATAGCTTTTCTTTCTGATACTATGGTTAATTGGTGCCCAAAATTGGGAACAGTATTAGCAAATGATGAAGTTAAGGGCGGATTATCCGTAAGAGGAGGTTTT
>Ga0265294_10006031_pt1 | contig 14648 bp, 18 predicted proteins | sample MunlanPumphouse3_FD_192504 | JGI IMG/M metagenome (GOLD analysis project Ga0265294, IMG submission 192504) | Groundwater microbial communities from a municipal landfill in Southern Ontario, Canada - Pumphouse #3 | ecosystem: Environmental > Aquatic > Deep subsurface > Groundwater | place... | reverse complement strand
CGGGGTGATGGCCTCCCGGGCAAGCGCGATCGCCCGGGCCGAGCCGTAGATGAGCGACGCGCCCGCAATGACACGCGCCGCCTCCGCGGTCATCATCCCCGGGCCGCAGCCCACGCCGACGATCTTCACGGCGACTCCCCGATGACCCGGCCGTCGCGGTCGACGATCGTGACCCGGACGCGGGGGTGGCGGGTCCGGAACGCCGCAAGCTCCCGGCGGACGGTCTCCCCCCAGAGCGGGGTCGTCGAGAGTTCCTCAACCGTCGCACATCCGGTCCCCTCAAGCACGTCCGGATTGATAAACTTCAGGATCAGACCGGGAAGCCCGCAGATAACGGTATCGTCGCCCGCGACGCGGAGCGCTTCCGTGAGGTTGTTCCCGACCAGGATCGCCTCCCGCCCGGGGAAGAGAAGCCGGGAGTAACGCAGGCCAAGCCGGCCGGTCGTCAGCACGACGCCGCCGGGAGCCCGGGAGATGCGGTCGAGTACCCCTTCTTCCATGTGATCATCCCAGGGTTCCACAAATCCAGTCGTTCCGAGGACCGATATCCCGCCGCCCACCCCCACTTTCGGGTTCAGGGTCTTCTGGGCCACTTCCGCCCCCCGGGGGATCGTGAGGATGACCGTCGTCCCGGAGAGGTCCGCCTCCGCCACCGCCTCGTCGATCGAGCGTCGGATGCAGTCGAGCGCCGGGGCGCTGATCGCCGGCGTCCCCCGCAGGTGGCGATGCGTGTCGCGGGAGAAACTCCCGATACCCTCACCGGGGACGAACTGGACACCTCCCGAGAGGGAAGGGACCGCCATCGCGGCGAACTCGAGCCCGGCAGTCACGTCCGATGGGTAGTCCCCGGCGTCCTTCCAGCACAACGCCCGCCCCTTGTAGGCATCCACCGGGATCCGGATCGTGATCCCACAGGGGAGGGTGATCTCCACCTCCGTCACCTCATCCCCGGAAAGCGAGAGGACTGCCGCCTTGCAGGCCGCGGCCGCTGTCGTCCCGGTCGTGAACCCCCGGCGGAGGACGGTTCCGGACGCAGTCAGGACCACAAGGCCCCGCTCGACATCGGGAAGGAGGTCAGGGGAACGGCAGGCCGCAACCCACGCATCGGGGTACTCGAAATCAGTAACCGGGTCCCGCATGACCTGCACGCTCGGCGAGGATCGTTACGATCTCGTTCATCGCCGCCACCGCGACCGGCGTGCCGCCGCGGGTCCCGGCGTTCGAGACCGACGGCACGTCGAGGCCACGGAGCGCCTCTTTCGACTCCGCCGCGTTCACGAACCCTACCGGGGTTCCGATGACCAGCGCTGGCCGGACTCCTTCACGGACCATATCGCAGACGACCAGGAGCGCCGACGGGGCGTTCCCGATCACCACGATCGCATCCTCCATCCGGTCGCGCAGGGCAAAGAACCCCGCGGATGTTCGGGTGATGCCTCGATCCCGGGCGATATCCTCGCCGAATTCGAGGGCGCAGAGGACCTCGCTTGCATGCCCGCGTTTCAGGATGCCGGTCTGCACCATCCGGATATCGGTGACGATCGGTGCCTGCCGCCCGAGTGCGGAGACGCCTGCCTCCACCGGGTCGCCGGCAAACCGCATCAGGTCGGCCATCGCAAAATCGCCGACCGCTATCGAACACCGTTGCCGGATCCGGTCCTCGAGCGTGGCGTTCCCCACCCGCTCCCGGGCCAGGTTCCGGCTCGTGCTCGCTATCGCGTAGGCCTCCGGGGTGACCGCCGCAAGGTCAGTATACGTACTTCCGGTGGTATCCCCGGGGCGTGATGATTCCTCTCTCATCTGTCTCACTCCTCCAGATCCTCGTCTCTTCTCCGCCGACAAAGACGATCGAATGCATGTCTACGAAGGCGAAGTGGTCTTCAAACTCACCGAGCGTCGTCACCAGCTGCTCCTCACCCTCACGGTAGGCGTTCCTGACGATACCCACCGGGGTCTCGTCCGGGAGGTGGCGACGGGCGATCCCGACCGCCGCATCAAGGTTGTGCGGCCTCCCCCGGGATCGGGGGTTGTAGAGGACGACCGGCACCCGCATCTGGAACGCGAGGTCGAGCCTCCGCTCGATCTCCTCCCAGGGCGTCAGGAGGTCGGAGAGGCTCATCGTGACGTGGTCGCCCGAGAGCGGCGAACCAAGGAGCGCCGCGGCCGAGACCGCGGCCGTTATCCCGGGGATGACCTCGACGGAGGCCACTGTGCCCGAACGTTCGGCAACCTCAAGCACGATACTCGCCATCCCGTAGACCCCGGCATCCCCGCCGCTCACCATCGCAACGACACGGTCCTCTGCAAGAGCGAGCGCTCTCTTCGCCCGGTCGACCTCCCGGCCCATACTGCTCCGGATAACCTCTTTCCCGGTGAGCATCGGTTCTACCAGGTCAAGATAAAACCCATTGCCGATGACGCAGTCGGCCTCGCCGAGGGCTTTTAACGCCCGGGGCGTCATCTGTTGCAGGTTGCCGGGACCGGTCCCGATGATATACAGTCTTCCTTTCTTATCGTGCGATTGCAACGGTAACACTCCCATACGTCTGTTTGGCAAGAACCAGTTCCTTGCGCTTCGAGGCCACGAGGGCCGAGGGCTCCGCGACCCCGGCAAGCCCTATCAGGGAGGCCCGCGAGGGGGAAGGGGCCTCCTGCGCATTCAACGTTTCGTCATCCAGGAAGACAAGGTTACCGCCGAGATCGGCAACAGCCTGGAGGAGGCCTTCTTCCCCGCGCTTCAGTGCGGTCGTCGCATAGACGAGAACCTCACCCTCGACTATCCCGGCCTTCCCGAGCGCCTGCCGGACGGCGCCTGTCACATCGGCCGCCCCGACGCCCTTCCGGCACCCGACCCCGACGGCATACTCCCCCTTCCGAACGAGGAGGGCAACTCCCGGGCCCGCGACGACGATCCCGGGCCCGGTGACGGCGTAAAGGGGAATATCGGCGTCCAGCACCGCGGCGTTCACCGCACGGGTGGAGTCGCGGTTCACGACCTCGCACTCAGACCGGGCGGCGAATCCCTCGACCGACTCACGGCCGCGGGTCTCGGTCGCGGTTGTGATCACCGGCGTGATCCCGAGGGCAGCAAGGTCCCGGGCAAGGTCGTTTGCGCCGTGATGCCCTCCGACGACCGGGATCGCGTAGCGCAGGTCCGGGCCAACCACCACCACCGCCGGGTCCCGCCACTTGTCGGTGAGCAGGGGGGCGATCCCCCGGACGGCAATCCCGGCCGACATCAGGGCGACGATCCGGGAGTAGCCGGAGAATGCTCTCCGAAAGGCATCCGGACCGTAGGTGATGACCTCTGCACCGAGTGCGTCGGCGATCCGGCGGGCGTCGGGGAGGAACCGCTCAAGCGCGATCACGATGGTCCCGGTCATGAGTAGAGGACTGACCTCCCGAATCCCGACGTCGCCGGATCGACCACTTTCCCCAGGATGATCAGCGCCGTCCGCTCGATCCCGGCTGCCCGGGCTTTTGCCGCGATATCGGCCACCGTCCCACGGACAACCTTCTGGTCTGGCCAGGAGGCGTGGTAGACGACCGCTGCCGGAGTCTCCGGGGGGCACTCCACCCGGCTAAGGACCTCTTCCATCCGCTCGGTCCCGAGGAAGACTACCATCGTCTGGCCGAGACGCGAGAACTCGGCAATCTGGTCCGTTTCGAGCGTCGCCCCTGCCGGGCGGGTGACGACCAGGCTCTCGGAGACATCACGGAGCGTGAACTGGGTCTTCAAGGCCGCCGCGGCCGCAAAGAGTGACGAGACGCCGGGGACGATCTCGGTCTCGATCCCGCGCCGCGAGAACTCCGCCATCTGCTCGACGATCGCACCGTAGAGCGCCGGGTCCCCGGAATGGAGTCGGACAACGAGTTTGCCTGCCCGGACATGCTCCTCGACGGCATCGACGATCTCGTCAAGCGTCATCCCCCAGCTGTCGAGTCGCACCTCCGCGCCCGACTCCGCGATGAGCACCGGGTTCACGAGCGAACCCGCGTAGATGAGGACGTCCGCCCGCCGGAGGAGGTCCATCCCCCGAACGGTGATGAGGTCGGGCGCCCCCGGCCCCGCACCCACGATATAGACCTTAGGCATGCGACCGCCTCGCAAAGAGGATCGAGAAGTAATCGCTCTCCTCAGGAAGGTCGTCTCCCCGATAAACCCGCTGTTCAGGCATGAACATCCGTTCCACGAGGACGAACTCTGAGTAGCCCTCGCCCGAGAGGGAGGCCGCGAGGGCCGCAGGCTTGCGGACCTTCATGAAGATCCGGGAGTCCGGGCCGTTCCCATCCGAGACCAGGAACCCGCCGGCCACCGGGACGTTCGCCACGGAGGCGAACGCGGTGATGGAACTGATCCCTGGCTCGGTCGCAAACGAGACATCGGGGTAGCGTCCGGCGATCACCTCACAGAGCCGGGAGAAGGTCGAGTAGAAGTTCGGGTCCCCGATGATCCCGAAGACCACCAGCCCGTCTCTTGCCTGTGGTGCAATCCTGTCGGCGTTCTCTTCGAGGCACTTTCGGATGTAGGCTTCGTCGCTCGTCATCGGGAATTTGAGGATGACGGCGTCGGGGCGGTAGGGCCGGACCAGGTCGTATGCGAGGTTGCCGGGGACGAATACCGCCGCCGCTTCGCCAAGGAGCCGGACCGCACGCAGGGTCAGGAGTTCCGGATCGCCGGGGCCGAGCCCCACCCCTACGAGCATCCGGCACCCCCGACGATGATGTAGACAGGGTTTACGGGTTTGAACATCGTCCCGCCGGCAATATCCGCGGACCGGGAGACCTGGAGATGAACGGCCTCCACGAATATCCCGAGGCGTTGCATGGTCGCTACCGCCGATTGAAGCGTTCCGATCATCACCGCGTTCACGACGATCCTGCCCTGCACCGTCCCGGCGAGGAGGTCGAGGACCTCTGGCAGGCGGCGGGACCCCCCGACGAAGGCAGCGTCGAGCGGCCCCAGGTCAGGGAGGATCTCCACCGCTTCGCCCTCGAAGAACTCGACGTTTGAGGCTCCGGCGGCGGCCGCCTGGGCCCGGGCATAAGCGATGGCCTCCGCCCTCCTGTCGATCGCGTAGACGCGTTCAGCGAGCCTCGATGCAGCGATGGCAACCTTCCCGGTCCCGCACCCGACATCCACCACCCGGTCGCCCGGATGGATGCCGAGTTTCGCGAGCGAGACGGCCATGACTTCGTCCTGTGTAGGTCCCCCTTTCAGTCCCATAGCATCATCAGTTCCCAGATAAATTTGTGCTAACTCCTATTTAATGGGCCAGTGGATGAGCCGGCCTCCGACCCCTCTCGACTCGTGGCGGCGTTCCATCGATCCCCTATCCGGCCGGAGATACCGGAGCATCCCGGGAAGCGAGGAACATAAAGGTTTTTGCGATCACAACAACTACAATAGTACAATGCTCAGGATAAATCGAGACAAGTGCGGCTACTGTGGCACCTGCGTCGCAGTCTGCCCCGAGGACGCGCTCGAGCTGATCGACGCCTATCTCAGCCTTGAGCGGGAGTGCATCGCCTGCGGTATATGCGCAAAGGCGTGCCCGCTCGGAGCACTGGAGGTCACCCATGAAGAGTAACTACGATGTGCTCATCGTCGGGGGAGGACCTGCCGGGGCTCTTGCCGCGAAAACGGCGGCCGAGGCAGGAAATTCGGTCTGTCTCATCGAGAAGCGTGCCGCGATCGGCACACCGGTCCGGTGTGCAGAGGGGATCGGTAAGGAGCTCCTGAAAGAGTATATCAGACCTGACCCCCGCTGGATCTCCGCGGAGATCGAGCGTGCCCGGATCATCGTCCCGAACGGCACCGCCATCAGCCTCGACCAGGACCGGGCAGGAAACGAGGTCGGCTACGTCCTCGACCGGAAGGTCTTTGATCGGGAACTCGTCTGGCAGGCAGCCGAGGCCGGGGCGGACGTGTTCGTCAAGACCCGGGCGACCGGGCCGATCATGGAGAACGGCGCGGTCCGGGGCGCCAGGGTGATCTCAACCGGGACACCGGCCGAGATCCGGGCCGAGGTGGTCCTCGCCGCCGACGGCACCGAGGCGCAGTTCGCTCGCCGGGCCGGGCTTGACACCACCGTCCCCCTCCGGGAGATGATGAGCTGCGCTCAGTACCTGATGACCGACATCGATACCGAGGCGGGCTCGACGGACTTCTACCTGGGCAATGAGATCGCGCCCGAAGGCTATCTCTGGGTCTTCCCGAAGGGCGACCGGACGGCGAACGTCGGGATCGGCATCACCGGCCGGAAGAGCCGGGATGGATCCCGGGCAAAGGACTACCTGGACCGGTTCGTCGCGAAGAACTTCCCGAACGGGAAGACGATCGAGGCGATCGTGGGCGGTGTCCCGGTCTGCCGGCCGCTCCCCTGCACGGTCGCAGACGGCCTCATGGTCATCGGCGATGCAGCGCGGGTCGTCGACCCGATCACCGGTGGCGGGATCGGGAACGCCCTCTACACCGGACGGCTCGCCGCTCAGGTGGCATCAACGTGCATCGAGGCGGGCAACTGCTCGAAGGAGGCGCTGATGCCCTATGATGCAGAGTGGCGGGTATCCCGGATGGGCAAGGGCATCGAGCGGAACTACAAGGTCAAAGAGTACTTCATCACCCTCGACGATGCGAAACTCAACACCCTCGGAGACTCGATTGCCAGCATCAGTTTCAGTGAGTTCTCGGTCTCGGCGCTCATCAAGGAACTTATCAAGCGGAACCCGAAGATGCTCTTCGAGCTCAAAGCGCTCAGGGACACCCTAGCCTGACCGTATCAACTGTCGGTTGAGGGTTTTTATCGTCTCCGCCTCCGCCTCTTTTTTTGTAAAAACCGTGATGACGTCTCCGGGCCGGATACGGACGGTGCCGCTCGGGATGATGAGGTCGCCCCCGGCGCGCCGGATGGCGATGAAGACAAAGTCCCGGACCTCGAGGTCCCGGATCTCGTGGTCGACGATGGGCGCACCTTCCTCGGCGATGATCTCGAAGATGGTCCCGCCGGGGATCGAGGCAACCTGCTGGAGGTTCGGGCTCTTTGCCCAGTAATAGAGCCGGGTTGCCACCAGCTCGTCGGGGTTCTCGCTGATCCGGACGCCGACCTCGTTGAAGAGGTCGGAGTGTTCCCTCTGGTTGACGATCGAGACGACGTTTCTGACGTCGTAGCGTTTGGCGAGCCAGCAGGTCATCAGGTTCACGGCGTCGTCGCTCGTGGTGGCAACCAGGGCGTCAGCCCGGTCGATCCCGGCATCCTGCAACACGGCCTTGTCGGTTGCGTTTCCCGTGATGGCGAGGACGTCGTAGTGTTCCAGGATATCGCTTGCACGCTCCTCGTCCTGATCGATCACCACCACGGAGTCACCTGCGTTCACGGCGATCGCAGTCAGGTTCCGGCCGATTCCGCCCAGGCCAACGATGATGGTGTACATCCATCTGGATTCAATCGTCGGCATTGAAATACCTTGCGAAGCAACCAGAAGAGCGTGATCTGTGGGGTAGACGAAGCGGGGAAGGGTTCGGTCCTCGGCCCGATGGTGGTCGCCGCCGTCGGGTGCCGGGCGATCGAAGACCTTGCGGCCCTCCCTATCCGGGACTCGAAAGTCCTCCGGCCGAAGCAACGCGAGGCACTCTACGAGGTTCTCTTCCGGGATTTCTCGATAGCGGTCGTCACTATCGATGCCGCCGAAATCGACGATTGCAGGACCCGGATGAGCATGAACGAGTGTGTGGCCGAACTCCACGCTGAAGCGCTCAAGGGGCTTCAGCCGGATTCGGCTTACCTTGATGCCTGCGACGTGAACGCCGAGCGCTACGGCCGGACGGTCGCGGGCTATCTGGACTTCCCCTGTGAGATCATCGCCGAGCATCGGGCGGATGCCCGCTACAAGATCGTCGGTGCGGCGAGTGTCGTCGCGAAGGTCACCCGGGACCGGGCGATCCAGGAACTCGCAGAGCAGTACGGGAAGGTCGGGAGTGGCTATCCCTCCGATGCGGTGACGATCGAGTTCCTCCGCGGCTATATGCGGGAGCACGGGAGCCCGCCGCCCTGCGCCCGCCGGAGCTGGAAGACGGTGACGAACCTTTCACAGACGACGATACGGGATTTTTCATAACCCGGAAGAATTTATGCCTTACGCGCGCCAACCCTGAGTGATGAGCTGGCTCCAGATACTCCTTCTTCTCGTCGCGGCATACCTCCTGATAGTCTACTACATCCGCGATCGGGGGCTGTTTCGTGATCACCTCATGTTCTTCGGCCCCATCCTCGGCATCAAGACAGAGCGGGTCGGCTTCTTCGATTGGTTCCAGAAGTTCCGGCGTCCGCTCCGGGCCTACGCGACGCTCGGCGTCCTGATGGTCGTGGTGGTCTCGGCCTTCATGACGCTCGCCCTGGTCCTCGCGGTCCCCCAGTACCTGGTGCATACGCCGGAGCCGACCGGGATCTACGACCCGCGAAACATGCTTGCCATACCCGGGGTCAATCAGGCGATACCGATCACCGCGGCCGTCATCATCGGCCTCGTGCTCACGATGGTGATCCACGAGTTCGGCCACGCGATCCTTGCCCGGGTCGAGGATATGCGGGTGAAGAGCATGGGCCTCCTCATCGCGGTCATCCCGATAGGAGCGTTCGTCGAGCCCGAAGAGGAGGATGTCGAGGCGGCGAAGGGGATGCCGAAGATCCGGATGTTCGGCGCCGGGATCACGAACAACATCGTCATAGGCCTCGCCTGTTTCGTGGTGATGTTCCTCCTCGTCGGGATGGCGACCCCGCTCCCCACACCACTCGTTCAGGGGGTCTACCAGGACTACCCCGCGGCCGAGGCAGGGCTCCCCGGCTACTCGGTCATCACGGAGATCAACGGTATCCCGGTGACGAGCCAGGAGGAGGTCTCGGCGATCATGGACGGCACGCAACCGGGTGAGATGGTCACGCTGACGGCCACAAAGGACGGGGTCGAGAGCACCTACACCCTCACCCTGGATGAATGGCCGGAGGTGCTCAATGGTGACCAGGACTCAGGGTTCATGGGGGTCTACTACTACAGCGCGCCCGCGGTGAAGGAGCACATCGGGAATATCGCGAATCTGGGGTTACTTGCCCCGCTCTACCTGACGATAGCCCCGATCGACGCCTTCATCCAGGGCAACACCCAGCAGCTCGCGATCCTCCTCTCCGACACCCCCGAGCAGTTAGCCTGGGAGGAGCCGTTCCCCTTCTTCTGGGGCACGGTCCACCTCCTCTTCTGGACCGGATGGTTCAACCTGCTGGTCGGGATGTTCAACGCCATACCGATCGTCCCGCTCGACGGCGGTCATATGATGCGAGAAGGGGTAGAACGGTTCTTTGAGCGGCTTGGCCTGTCCCGCTACGCGCATCGGGTCGTCGCATCGATCAGCGGGTTTGTGACGGTGATGCTGATCCTCCTCATCACGATGCCAATGATCGTCGCGGCGATGCGGTTCGTGCTGACGATGGGTTGAGGTTCGTGCGGGCCCCGGCCCGGAACCTCTGCTATCCTTTCTGTACTTCTTTTCACGGCACCAGCGGGAGTGACGGGCTCTCTCCCCCGGACTACCAGACCGGACGTCGCCATGCTGGCACGATCACGGCTGTGCTGTCTTCTTTCAGGGAGTATGCCCTTGGGCACTCGTGCAGAGAAAGACTCTACGCGCGTCCGTATATCCAGGGGCAGCAGGCTCCATGCAAAAAAGGTCGGGTTGAACCGGGTCAGGAGCATGAGCGGCCCGGATCCTGTGGAAAAAGAGGCGGGATCAGTCCACGGAAGAGACCTACTCCTCCCCCATCTCGAGTTTCAGGTCCCGCGCCTTCTTCTGTATCTCCACGTCGATGTTGGTATCGATGCTTCTTGCCGCCTCTTCCGCAGCCCGGAGCGCCTCCGGGCCCGGGATCTCCCCGAGGATATCCTCCGACGGCAGGTCCGTGCCTTCGGGGACGTCCGGGGACTCGGCCGTGGCGCCGAGGTACTCGGCGGCCTGCTTGACAAGGCTCGATAGTTCGAACGGGAAGATGATCTTCGTCGCCTGGCCGTCGGCCATCTTCTTCAAGGCATCGAGCGAGAGGACCGTGATCGCCCGCCGGTCCAGCGGCCGGGTGCCGACCGAGAGGATGCGCAACCCCTGCGCCTCGCCCTGTGCCTGCAGGATCCGGGAGAGCCGTTCGCCCTCGGCCCGCAGGATCTTGCTCTGCCGCTCGCCCTCGGCCTCCAGGATGATGCTCTGCCGGTTCCCCTCCGCCTTGAGGATCGCAGCACGCTTATCGCCGTCCGCCCGGAGGATCGCAGCACGCCGCTCCCGCTCGGCCGCGGTCTGCTCGGTCATCGCCTGCTTGACCGTATTGGCCGGATCGACCTCCTTGATCTCCACCCGCTCGACCTTCACGCCCCAGGCGTCGGTCTCCCGGTCCAGAATATCCCGGAGACGGGTGTTGATGATGTCCCGGTTGTAGAGGATCTCATCGAGCTCCATGTCGCCGATGATCCCACGCAGGCTTGTCTGGGCGAGGGCCACCGTCGCTCCCCGGTAGTTCATCACCTCGAAGTAGGCCTTCTCGGGGTCGATCACGCGGACATAGACGATCGCGTCCACGTTCGTCGGGGAGTTGTCCTTCGTGATCACCTCCTGCCGCGGGACATCCATCACCTCGGTCCGGAGGTCGAGTTTCTTGACCACCGTGACCAGCGGGACCACCCACCGGAACCCGGGGTTCATCCTCCCGATGTATCGCCCCAGACGGATCTGGAGTCCCTGTTCATACGGCTGGACGATCACCACGCCACGGGCGAAGATGATGACGATGACGATGATGAGAAAGACCGTGACGAGCCCGGTCCATGGAATACCTCCTGTCAGAAGCATTTTACACAATCTCCTTTACAACAACATGCACTCCCTCGGAGTGGACGACAATAACCCTTCGCCCGACCGAAATGCTCCCGGACTCGGAACGGGCGCTCCAATCCATGCTTCCGAGCCGCACCTTCCCCGCAAGCGTCTCCGGATCGACCGGTGTGACCACAGTCCCTTCAAGACCGACGAGCGAGTCCCGGGAGAGGGTCTTCGGCGGCTCTTTCCCCGGCGTCAACCGGCTATAGAGCCATACGGTGACCGAGGCCGCCACGATCGCCGCCAGAACTCCGACGATGAGGCCAGCTGGAGAACTGAGGATATCGACGCCGAGGAGGAGGAGGACCCCGAGGATGACCAGGACCGTTGCCGGGACGGCGATGAAATACCCGGGCTGGTAGACCTCGATCAGGAGCAGCACCGCCCCGATCACGATCAGCACCCAGCCGAGGGCGATCCCCTCTGCAAGCATAAAGAGGAATGGACCCGGGCGGGATAAAAGAGTATGGAAAATTTCGCCTTCAGGTACCGCCCACCAGATTCAGGCGAGCAAAGAACATCGGAGCACCGAACGAGACCCAGGCGCCGGCTGCGGCGGCCCGGAGATACAGAGAGAGGTAAACAACCCAGGCGGGGTCCTGCGGGATGAGGAGGCCGAGCCCAAACCAGATTACGCCTGTCACGAAGATCCCGATGGCGTAGCGGAAGAGACGGACGGATCCCTTCATGATGGCGCACATGCTCCCACGGTGACGCTCTGCGGCGGCGCCGGCGGCAAATCCAAAGAAGAGTCCCGACGCCGTCACGGCGTCCTGGAGGGAGAGCGGGTGGATCGATTCGCCGGACTGCTCGAGCGCCCCCGCCGCCCAGGACGCGGGAATCTGCCAGTCCCCGAGAGAGGCGAGGGTGGCAAAGGAGAGCAGCGCCAGGATAAGGGAGCCTGCAAACGCGAGGAGCACCTGCCGGGAGAGCCGGAGGGCGGCGACCCTGCGGCCCACCGGTTTCTCAAGTGCGAGAAACCCGATGAGGACGACGATCCCGACCGCCCAGCCCGTGATGACGTCCATCGGGAAGTGGACCCCGAGCACGACCCGGGATGCGCCGATCAGAAAGATCAGAGCGATCGCAAAGAGAGAGAGCCACTTCCGCCGGGCGTCTGCGGCGACAAGCCCCCAGAACGTCGCCGCACCCTGGGCGTGCCCCGACGGCAATCCGAACGATGGATGACTCCCGAGCGCCCGGACCTCCGGGCTGACCCAGTAGGGGCGGGGGAGGTGGAACGCGACCTTGAGGGCCTCGTTGAGCCCGCCCGAGATTCCCAGGAGGAGCCCCAGACGGAGCCCGAGGCGCGGGTCCCAGCACCAGTAGAGGATCGCGACGACGAGCAGGTAGAACTCGGGCTGCCCGAGGAACGAGAAGAACTGCATCGGGACCGCGAGCCACGCCGCCTGATCCTGGAGCGTCTGGATGAGCACAATCTGAAATTCGGTCATACCACCCCGGAGAGGTCAAGGTTCGCGAGGAGCTGAGGTATCCCCGCCGCAATCCCGTTGATGATGAACTGGATGGCTATCGCGAGCACGATGATCGCCATCAGTTTCGGGACGACCCGCAATCCTCCTTCTCCGATGAGAGAGAAGATCCAGGGTCCGTAGATCATTCCGACATAGGAGATGGCGAGGGCCACGATGATCCCGAGGAAGACGGCGACGAGACCATAGAGACCTTCCGGCCCCGAGGCGAGCAGGATAACCGTCGTGATCGTCCCCGGGCCGGCCGAGAGCGGGAAGGCCAGCGGGACGACGGCAATGTGCTCCAGGTTCTCAGCCGAGTAGGTCTCGCCCTTCGTGCCGAGCATCCCGGTCGCCACGCTGACGAGCAGGATACCGCCGGCGATCTGGAACGCCGGGACGGTGATGTTGAAGATCGTAAAGATCAACTGCCCGGTGAGGGCGAAGAAGGCGAGCACGATGAAGGCTATCTTCATGGTAGAGTTGATGATCTGCCGACGTTGGCACCCCTCCATCCCCTTGGTGAGCGCAGTGTAGACGGCAACCGTAGAGGCCGGGTTCATGACGGCGACGATCGACGCGATCGCGACCAGGCTGAACCCCAGAAACTCAACAAGTTGAGCGATCAGGTCCATTTCGGATCACCACGCTTGAAGGTCATGTCAGGAGGTATGCGCCCCGGCAACATAGGTAACTTACGGTTTTTTGGCTGTAGCGGCAACCTTAGGTCTTTTTCTTGCAGAGGCAACTTTAGATTTTTTTCCTGCAGAGGCAACGTCAGGTTTATTCTCTGCCGCAACCGCTTCGGGAACGTGAACAGCAGGGAACGCGTCAAGGAGCTCCCGCGTCAGTTCCGCCCCGAGCGACGGCTGGACGGACTCGAGCCAGAGGAAGAACCCCGCCATATGCGGCGTTCGCCGGCTCTCGAACTTGAACCCGCCGGTCCTGTTCGGCACCATCTTGAGGTACTCCTTCTTGTTCCGGGTTCGCAGGTAGATGATCGGCCGGTACTCCGGGATGTTCACGGCCAGGATGACCTTTGAGAACTGTTTCTGGATCGTGTCCGGATCATAAGTCTTTCCCTTGATGCGGATAGGGTATCGGGCATCGAGCATCCGGATAGCGGAGGGGTAAAGCCCCCCGAAGAGGACTTTCTTCACGATCGGTGGGATCTCGTCCGGGGTGCCGAGTTCCTTGAGACCTTTGCTTGAGGTGACGTCGGCGATGATGCTCTGCATCCGTTCGTCATGCAGTTTCTTGTAGTCGAACGGGCGGCGGGGTGGCATATCGGTGATCGATATCAACTTCTCGTGCCGGATCTGCCGGTGCGGGCTTCGTTGGAGATCCCGGGGTCGGATCAGGGCCTTCAGATCCTCGCAGGTAGGGGTAGTGAGGAGGACGTTGTCGGGCTCCTTGAGGAGGCGACGGACGACAGCCGTCCGGGATATGTCAACCGAGGATATGAGGAGGAACGGCACGGTCGGCTGACCGTAGAGGTAACCGAAGAGTTGCTTCTTGTAGTGGATCTCCGCTTCGAACTCTTTTAAGTCGGCAGGAGAGGTGATGATCTCACCAAACGTCAGTGCCCCGGTATGGTCGACGAGCACCATGTCGACCTCGGCGAGGTCCTGGCCGTTTCCCCTGACCTTGATATCCCCGATGTTCGAGTAGAAGAGCCCGTTCTGCCCGAGTTGCGGACGCTTGACCCTCGACGGACCATCGGCCCCCCGGGCCACGACGGAGAGGATGAGGTCGGTCTGAAGCGAGAGATCAAGGATCATCTCGTAGACGATCGCCTCAAACCACCGCCCTTCGGCGGTACGCATCTCAGGAAGATCCTCGGAGAAGAGTTTTTTTCGATCTGCGGGGCGCAGGTGGCGCAGCGCTCTCATGATGATCGCCCGCGTTGGCTGGAGCGAGCTGAAGTTTTTGTCGAGCCACGTAGTCATCTGTAACATTCGTTCCACACAGCTTGGGTATTGCTATCGTATTGATGAGGACCGGATGACGGTCAGAGCACATTTTGACATGGAAGCCTATCATCCTGCAAGTGCTCATAGAGATTCCGGTTTCTATGACTATGAAATTACGCATCCCTCATCACTACACGGGGTGGTAGTGTGATCCCTCGCACGGCCGGCATCGGGGTCTCGGAGAGAGCGGTTACTCATAACGGAGCGCCTCGATGGGGTTTAACCGCGACGCCTTCCAGGCCGGGTAGAACCCGGCGATGATGCTGGTTGCGATGCCGAACGCCATCGCAA
>Ga0265294_10006027_pt1 | contig 14658 bp, 11 predicted proteins | sample MunlanPumphouse3_FD_192504 | JGI IMG/M metagenome (GOLD analysis project Ga0265294, IMG submission 192504) | Groundwater microbial communities from a municipal landfill in Southern Ontario, Canada - Pumphouse #3 | ecosystem: Environmental > Aquatic > Deep subsurface > Groundwater | place... | reverse complement strand
CGATTATAAAGCAAGAAAAAAAAGAGTCAGAGGAGTTAAAGAAAGAAGATGAGGACAAGCCAGATAAACCTAATCAAGACTCTAGGCCCCCTACTAACAAAGATGATGATAATGAGAAGAAAAATGAAGCAGAAGAAAGCCCTGAACTCAATGAAGATCCACTTACCTTAGTGATTAGCCGTATTTATGCTGAGGGTAAAGATGATTGGCTGGAGATATGGAATTATGGTGATAAAGATATTAATCTGAAAGAACGAAAGATTAGGATAGAAAAGGCTAAAACAGCCTCAGATCCAGGTATAATCTTGCGTTTTGATGCTGATACAGATTTAATTGTTAAAGGGTCTTACGTAATTAGGGCTGGAGAAGCTTATAAAATAATGCGTGATGATGCTAGTCCTGAATTATTAAATCAAGCTCAAGCTATTGCTGTCAGGCCAGATTTTACTTTCACCAATAACGGATACACTCTTTATTTAGCTAAAGGAACAGTTAGTAGTTTTGATGATGAAGATATTATTGATTTTGTTGGCTATGGTGACGCGCTATATTTTGAAGGGAGAGCTCCAGCCCCAACTTTAGAGCCAGGTTTTCTTTTGAGGCGTAAAGCAGCGGCTAATACTAAGTTAGAAGACATTTTAAATGATGGTATGCAGGCAAACTGGGCACCTATTTATGATAGCGATGATAATTTATTTGATTTTTTGCTTTGGCCACTAGGAGGAGAACTGATACTAGAAGATGATGTAGTGAAAAAAGATGATGATGACGACGATGATAAAATAAATACTGATCCAGTAAATAATGATCAAGCAAGTAATACCGCCTTCACTTTAAATGCGGGCTTAGATTCTGAAGCGTTATTTCGACTTTGGTCATTTTCTGAGTGCCAAGGAGATACTAGCCCGGACATGATAAGTATGAATCAGCTTAATAATTTAGAAACACCAGGTTTTTGGCAAATTGGTCGTTGGGGCTGCGGTCAGAGATTGCCTAGTGGGGTAGAGGGACAATTTAAGGCTAATTTAAATCCAATTTTAAATGGTCAAACTTTTACCGTGTTGTTTAATTATCAGGCACATACTGGTGATGGAAATCTTGCCTTTTCTTTAAGTAATGCTACAGCCAATGAAAGTTTGTCGGTCAATCTATTCCCAAATATGGTGGAATTTGCAGGTTTTCCAAATATCTCTGGACGTATTGCTGCCACTGTTGGAATGGAAGTTGATAAATGGCAACAAGTAGCCTTGGTTTGGAATACACTTGAAGGCTATTGGGCCCTATATATTGATGGAACTGAATTATTCCGTGAAGAATTTACTGGAGATGCTCCTGGTTTTGATACATTAACGATGAAGGCAATATCTGGTCAGATTGTTGTTGATGATATTGCTCTATGGCAAAGAGCACTCGCTAATAATGAATTGTCTTTTATTGCTAAAAGTAACGAGCCCTTTAATCCACAGTTAAGTTTAGATCCACCGAGCACATTAGTCTTAAAACACGAGTTTAATTTTAATGAGACGAGCGGCAGTACTACTACTGATAAAGTGAGTGATTTAGAATGGGTTCTACCACCAGAAACTTTAGCCTATAATGGCTTAACTGGTCGAGCCTATAAGGCACCAGCAAGCAGCGAATCATATTTTTACAATATTTCACCATTAACAAAAAATAATTTTTCTCTTTCTTGGTGGTATCGTAATGACAATGAATTAGACACTACAAGTGGTCGGTTTCATTTAGCAGTCTTTAGTGGTGAAGATTCTCTCGGAGAATTTAGTATGGATTCTTCTCAGTTAACTTTAAATACCACAAATTGGGACGATATCTTAAGTGATGGTTCCCCTCATGACAATAATTGGCACCACTTAGCTATGATTTACAATGATTATAAATATAGTTGGCAATTTTATATTGATGGAGTTTTAAAAAACGAGACAACACGTTTGCCGATTTTAAAAGGTATGACAATAGATACTTTAAGATTCAGGAGTAGTACATATGGATACCGTTTAGATAATTTTAAAATTTGGCAAGGAGCTTTAAATACGGCTGATGTTTTGGCTCAGTTTGAAGCAGAAAAAATTTGATAATTATTCTTTAATTTTAATTAAGTAATTAATTAGTCACGATTAAAATGTTAAAAAAACCGTTAGCATAGACTAACGGTCTTAACAAAAATGACTATTAACTCGGAAATATTAAAACCCAAATTTTATCTTTATGGCAGTTACCACCACAAGGAGGACTGCCCCTAAGAGATAGGCTGCGGTTCGCAGCGAAATCTTTTTGATTTTATTATCATTGTCCATGATGGACAATGATAATATAATAAGAAGTATCAGAACTATTCCAGCAATCACCGGATTTATCATATACATGATAAATCCAGTAGAAAAAGATTCAAATAAATTTTTTGATAATTTTGATTTTCTCTTTTCCGCACGACTTAATTGCGGAATTTTTTTAAATTTTTCCATTAAATTTATTTTTTTGCCTACTCTTTTTTAAGGTTTTCGGCTTTCCCTTTTCTATTTTCTAAGAATAAAAAACAGCAAAGGGAAGCCAAAAGATAGGTTTTATATTTTAAACTAATTTAAAAATATATCACATTTAATTACATTTGTCAATAACACATAGAGCCACATAAGCATTGACATAGAGTAGAAGTTCTCATAATATATAAGATATTAAAAATTGAATAATTTTAAATTAATTAATATTCAAATTTCGGTTTTCTTTATGTGCATTTTTCAGTGTTTATAAAGAAAATCGAAATATGATTGGTTTTCCTTTTTACTAATGTTGGTAGAGAGAAAGCTTTCCGAATAAGGAAAGCAGGAAGGCGTCTATGAAGACTTTATCTGACGTATTGCTAATAAAGATTCTAAAGAAAAGAATTGGTGATGAGGCTTTTCACGCCCTCATCAGTTCTGAAAACGCCAAGCTTGTGCGTGAGTTCGCACTGAGCTTGGTTAAAAGTTCGGCTTTGCCGACTGAAATATTAATTAATGGCCGGACTTATGAGATACTTAGTTTCTTAAAAGAAAAGGAAGCAGGATCTTGTCAAGAAATGATTAAGCAAGCTAAAAAAATGAAAGCTAGTATGGATCAGTATCATGGCTTGCATATTTTAGCGTATCAAACAGACATCCCAACCTGTTTGAGATCTAAGGTAATTTTTATATTTCCAGATTGGTTTGCCTCATTCGATCATATTCACCCTTATTATATTCGTTTTAAGGGTGAGTATTGGACACCTAACCGATTTGAATTAAATAATGTCTCTTGGGATAAAAAAATCCCATGCTTCGTCCGCCTTAAAAAAATAAGTAGTTAATAAAAAGACTATTTATTTGTTCAACAACCCCACATATTAATACTCTTAAAAGTAAATAATATGTGGGGTTATTTTTATAATAGAGAGTAATTATTTATTTATTTATTTATTTATTTATTGTTATTTTTTTAAAAGAATGTTTTAAAATTATCTAATAAATAAAGATAGATGAGTTGAATGTATTACTGATATCTAAGAATGTCTCAGTTTGATATAAGATAATAATGATTTACTCGGATAATAGAGAAAAGGCTAATTAGGGTAATTAGGGTTGATTTTTTTCTCATTTTTTACTATCATATAGATATTGATTGGGGCAAGTAAGCGGCCGCTTTTTTCGCATTAGCGAAAGAAGAGGAAAGTCCGGACTTCATATAAAAAGACAGCGGATAACGTCCGCCAAGAGTAATCTTAGGGAAAGTGCCACAGAGACAATACTATCCGATTAATCGGAGAAAGGTGAAAAGTTGCTTGATGTCTTTTGGCTACAAGCAGCGACTGCTGGTAACAGCAGATTCGGGGTAAACCCTGTCTGAAGCAAGAACAAAGCCTTAGTGATAAGGTAAAAAGTGGTTCGCCTGATCTAATTGGTAACAATTAGGCTAGATAAATGGCCGCTCACGACAGAATCCGGCTTATCGCTTGCCCCAGTATCAATAATATTATTTATTTAATAATTAATATGAAAAAACCAGATCTTTTTTTTAGTTCTATTTTAGTGCCTTTAGATTACATTATGATTGTTTTAGCTGCTATATCTGCATATCAACTCCGTTTTTCTGACACCACAAGAGATATTAGGCCTATTATCTTTGAACTACCTTTTGAAAACTATTTTTATTTAGTCTTAGTAATTGCAGCTACTTGGATTCTTGTTTTTACTTTTTCTGGACTTTATAGCTTCCGTCGACCAGCTAATGTAGCTAAAGAGTTGGCTCGAGTAATTTTAGCTTGTTCAACTGGTCTAGCTTTAATTGCTATATTTATTTTTTTTAGACGAGAATTATTTGATTCTCGTTTTATTGTGATTGCTACCTGGTTGTTTGCTATCATCTATATTAGCTTAGGTCGCTTATTTGTACGCTGGTTAAAACGTTACTTACTCCGCTTTGGCTTGGGAGTTCGTCACTTAGTTTTAGTTGGTAGCAGTAAAACGACTGAAAAGTTAATCGCTGAATTTGCAGCTAAACCAAATCTAGGCTATCAAGTAGTGCGTCGTTTACGTGATTTTTCCCTTGACAGTGTAGCTGAGTTAACTGAGTTAATGAAATTGAAAAAAGTTGATGAAATAATGCAAAGTGATCCGAATCTGAGTAAAGCAGAGGCTCTACGTTTATATGACTATGCATCAGAAAATCATTTAGTTTATAAGTATGTGGCTGATTTATTAGAGGTCAAAGTATTACGTACAGAAGTGACAGATCTTTTGGGAGTACCTATTGTTGAGGTCAAAAAAACTACTTTAGAGGGTTGGGGTAGGATTTGGAAACGTATTTTTGATATAATTGTTTCTGGTATTTTAATAATTATTTTAGCACCAATTCTATTTCTCATTGCAATTATAATCAAATTAGACTCTAGAGGGCCGGTCTTTTTTTCGAAACGCGATGATGGCACTTATGTTACCCGTGTGGGCGAAGGAGGCGAACCATTTAAGTATTATAAATTTAGATCAATGATAGCTAATACTGATAGCATGAGATATCAGGAGCTTCAAGAAAAAAATTTAAGGACTGATGGGCCTTTAGTTAAAATAAAAGACGATCCTAGGGTAACTGGTTTTGGTCGCTTTATTAGACGTTGGTCTTTAGATGAGTTGGCTGAGTTATTTCTGGTTTTTAGCGGTAGAATGAGTTTAGTCGGGCCACGTCCTCATTTACCAGAAGAAGTAGCTAAATATGAAAACCATCATCGAAAAGCTTTAGCAGTTAAACCTGGAATAACTGGTTTGGCACAAGTTTCTGGTCGCAGTGATCTATTATTTGAAGAAGAGATGAAACTTGATGTCTACTATCTAGAAAATTGGTCAATGCTAATGGATATAGCTATTTTATTTAAAACACCCTTAGCGGTGATTAAACATCGTCAAGCGGAATAACTAATAAATACATGAAAGTCGCGTTAATTCATGATCACTTAGCACAAGAAGGTGGGGCTGAAAAAGTACTTAAAGTTTTGAGTGATATTTTTCCTGAAGCTCCTATTTACACTTTGTTATATGACAAAAAAAAGGTAGCTAAGAATTTTGCTGATCGTCATATTGAAAGTTCGGTAATCCAAAGATTACCTGGTGGAATTAAACACTATAAATGGTATTTGCCTTTTATGCCGATGGCTGTAGAATTTTTTGATTTAAGACCCTATGATTTAGTGATTTCGGACGCCAGTGCTTTTGCTAAAGGGGTAATTACTAGTCCAAATACAACCCACATTTGTTATTGTCATACACCTACACGATATTTGTGGAGCGATGCTCATCAGTATTTAAATGAACTTAAATATAATAAATGGTTAAAAAAAATAATTTCTTTGATTTTAGGGGGGCTTCGCATATGGGATTATAATGCTGCCCAAAGAGTGGACTATTATATCGCTAATTCGAAAACAGTGGCTAAGAGAATTAATAAATATTACCGCCGCTCAGCTCAGCTCATTTATCCGCCAGTTGAGACTGAAAAGTTTATGATTAGTGATTTAAGTAAGCAGATAAAAGAGGAGCAATATTTTTTAATTGGTTGTCGTTTAACACCATATAAACGAGTTGATATTGTGATTGAGGCTTTTAAAAAATTAGGCCCTAATTATCGCTTGAAGGTTTTTGGTGATGGTCATGATTTAAAAAGATTGAAAAATATTGCTGATTTGGCTTCAAATATTGAATTTTTAGGTAGGGTAGATGAGTCAGAGAAAGCAAAATTATATTCAGAGGCTTTAGCCTTCATTAATCCTCAAGAAGAGGACTTTGGTATTACTACTATTGAATCAATGGCAGCTGGACGGCCTGTTTTAGCCTATAACCGTGGTGGGGCCAGTGAAACTATAATAGCGGGCAGGAATGGTCTATTCTTTGAAGAGCAAAGCAGCTCAGCTATAGCTAATCTAGTTCGTGAATTTAGTGCTGATTTAGAGAATGGTAAAAAAATTTGGGATTCAAAAGAAATCAAAACAATGTCTGATAAATATTCTATTAACAATTTTAAAGATCAGCTGTTTAGTTTTTTAAAAGCAAAGAATATTGATTTAAATAAATAAATATTTATATTATGAAGCTAGGGGTAGACATTCGTGTTTTAATGGATAAACAATATAGCGGTATAGCTGATTATACCTCGATTTTATTACGAACTATTTTAGAAAAAAATACTGAAGATGAATTTTCTCTTTTCTACAATTCTTTTGCTGATTGCAGTTCTCGTATTGGTAAATTTAATCATCAGAATCTAAAAGTTAAAAAGTTAGCTTATCCTAATAAATTATTTAATTATGGTTTACAGTCTCTTTTAGCTCAGCCAAAAATTGATAAAATTTTAGGTGGAGTTGACGTTTTCTGGTCACCTCACTTTAACTTTACTAGGCTTTCAAATAAGGCTAAGCATGTTTTAACTATTCATGATCTATCTTTTATCCGTTATCCCGAATTTTTTAATCGCCGTAAAAATATTTGGCACCGAGCTCTACGAGTTAAGAATTTAGCTAAACAAGCAAGCGCAATCATTGCAGTTTCAGAAAATACTCGTCAAGATGTCATCGAACTATTAGATATTGATCCAGAAAAGGTTAAAACTATTTATTCAGGTGTTAATCCTGTTCACTCATTGCCAAATAACAGAGAAGAAAAAGATTTTTTTAAATTACATGATTTGGGCTCCCGATTTATTCTATACTTAGGCACGATTGAACCAAGAAAAAATTTAATCGGTTTAATTCATGCCTATAATCTTTTTCGCAATAATAATATTAAATTAGTCGACGTCCAATTAGTCTTAGCCGGAGCTAAAGGTTGGCGAAATAGAGATATATTTCAGGCTTGGGAAGACTCCCCCTATCGCCATGATATTAAGTTCTTAGGTTATGTTAGTAATAGTGAAAAAGAATTATTATATAAACGGGCGGAATTATTTGTTTATCCATCGTATTATGAAGGTTTTGGTTTACCAGTCTTAGAGGCAATGGACAGAGGTTTGGCCGTTATTACTAGTAATGTTTCTAGTATCCCAGAAGTGGTAGCTGAGTCTGCTATCATGCTTAATCCCTATGATATTAGTGAAATCGCTAAAGCTTTAGAGTTGCTAATAAGTGATGATGATTTAAAATTGAGTTTAGTTGAATCAGGGTTGAAACGAGCTCAAGAATTTTCTTGGGAAAAAACAGCAGAACAATATTTACATTTATTTAAGAATCTTTAGTATGAGGGCGGTAATTCAAATAGTTAAAAGAGCTTCAGTGAAAGTGGATGATATGATAATTAGTCATATTAATGAAGGCTTTTTAATACTAATTGCAGTACATCAAAATGATGATCAAGAGCTCGTTTTAAAAATGGCTGATAAGATAGCTAATTTAAGGATATTAGCTGATGATAGGGCTAAATTAAATAATTCAATTAAAGGTTCTGGAGCTAAAATATTATTAGTATCTCAGTTTACTCTCTATGCTGATTGTAGTAGAGGTAATCGGCCCAGCTTTACTGAAGCAGCCCCTGCTGCTCAAGCTGAGTTTTTAATTGAGTTCCTGACGAAGCAGCTGAAAGATCATGGCATTGAGGTTCAGAGTGGCATATTTGGCGCTCAGATGGAGTTAGAGCTGATAAACGATGGCCCAGTGACAATTATATTAGAGGCTTAAGGACTAGTATTAATATGAGTAAAAGGATTATAAGTCAGAAAAATAAGTTAAAAATATTAGTTGCTCTTTCAGGCGGAGTAGACTCCGCAGTCGCTACTCAGCTTTTAGTTAATGAGGGTCATGATGTTAGTGCCGTTTTTTTACGGCTGTGGCAAGAATCTGAAGAGGAGAGCATAGAAAAAAAGAATAATTTTGAAAATCATATTTCTTCAGATTTAGCCTGTCAGGACGCAAAAAAAATAGCCCAAAAAATTGGGGTTCCTTTTTTTTGCTTAGATTTGTCGCTTGAATTTAAACAGAAAGTAGTTGACTATTTTTTATTTGAGTATGAATCTGGTAGAACCCCTAATCCTTGCGTTGTCTGTAATCGAGAAATTAAGCTTGGACTATTATTTAAGCAAACTTTAGCTTTAGCTTATGATTTTTTAGCTACGGGACACTATTTAAGAACAGCAAAAAATAATGATGGTTCAATAGCTGTTTTTAAAGCCAAGGATAAATTAAAAGATCAATCATATTTTTTATATAACTTAAATCAAAGCCAATTAAAAAATTTATATTTTCCTTTAGGTAATTATACTAAAGATGAAGTAAAAGAATTGGCAAATAAATTTGGACTTATTACGGCTAATAAAAAAGAAAGTCAAGATATTTGCTTTATTACGGGGCTTCATAGTGATTTCTTAAAAAAACATTTAAAATTGGTGCTAGGTGATATTAAGCTTAAGGAAACGGGTAAAACTATTGGACGACATCAAGGTCTAGCGCTTTATACCTTAGGTCAAAGGAAGGGCATTGATATTGGCGGTGACGGACCATATTATGTAGCTGAGAAAGATATTAAAAATAATATTCTTTGGGTGGCTTCAGCCTTAGATATTAGTTTTTTAGAAAAAAAGGAATTTATTGTTCGAGACTTAAATTGGCTCTCAGGCGAGGCACCGAAGTCCAGTAGAACTTGTCAAGTTGCTATCCGCTATAGTCAAGAAGCAGTAGCGGCCAGAGTTAGTCCCTATGAGGCTGGCGCGGTTAAAGTCGAGCTAGTGAAAGCAATCAGAGCCATTGCTAGTGGTCAAAGCGCTGTCTTTTATGACAAGCAGAAGCTTCTAGGAGGAGGAGTTATTGATAATAGTTTGTAAATATGTTAATTTGATTTCTTGAGAATTAATTGTTCATTAAAATAAAATATAATTATCAATGAGAAAAATAATCTTTTTGTATTTGCTATTGCTGGGCAGTTTAGTAATCAGCGCTCAAACCCTGGAAATCGAGAGAGATCCATTTTCATCAATCAAAAAAACTAATCCGAGAGCTTACAATAATGCACTTATCTTAGGGAAACATTACCCAGATAGCCTTATTTTAATCGGTGAAAAAGAGCTTTTTGTTCAGATGAATGACTTTTTTACAGCCGAGACAATTATTCATCGGGAATCATATAAGTATGATTCTTCCTTGGATTATTTATTGCTAATAAAAGAAACTTATAGCGGTGAGAAAAAAACAGTCATCGTTTTATTACTTATCCTTAGTTTCTTAAGTTTGACGGTAGCTGACACTTTTTACATATGTAGTCGTAAATGGGCGACAATATTATGTCTTAGTGCTATGGTTTTTAACTTGGTGGCTATCTTTGTGTCGATATTCTTAATGTCGCTTAGTTTGACCCTATGTTTTGGTATCAACTTTCTCATAGCTGGAAGATTGATATTATATTTGTCACCTTTTTTGCCAGTTGTAAAAAAAATCTATTTATTTGCTGGCTACTATCTTGTTTCAGTGCTGGCAACAATAGTTTTACTTTAAAAAATTTAGGATCGTTTCTGTAGCGATCCTTTTTTATTTCCTCTAAAATATTTCAATTATCTTGTGAATACTCTTTATTTATTGAGTAATTTTTTTATAAAATAATCTGTGCTATAATCTCTGCAGCTTCATATTAATATTTAATTTTATATTTATCTATGTCTAAATTACATGATGTTTTCAACCGCTTACAAAAATACCAAAAAGATCAACGAGAATTAAAGCGAATCTATCGTGACGCGCTTTCAGTTAACGCAAACTACCAAGAGATTCTTCAGGAGCTAGATGCTTTAAAGATCAGAAAGAAACAAATAGAAGCTGGGGTACAAGTAGACTTCAAAGAGGAGTTTAATAAATTAGAGGGCTTAAAATTAAATATTGCTGGTGATAAACAAATTCTAAGTGATATTGCCTTAATTCAGTTTACCAAAGGAGAAGAGCTTAAAGTGCTTGATGAGCATCAAGTAGAATATGAGCCAGTCTTTAGTGTCAGATTTCAAAAGCTGAGATAGCTCTTTAAATGAGTCTAAGTTTATTTATCTAAATTATACAAAATAATGGGACGGTTTCTATTTAACCGCCCTATTATTTAGAAGCCATCGATTAGATGATATGCCTTTAGCTACAAAAAAAGACTTTTAATAAGTCTCTTTTATGTGCCGCGAGAGGGGGTCGAACCCTCATGAAGTTGCCTCCACACGAGTTTGAGTCGTGCGCGTCTACCAGTTCCGCCATCGCGGCTTTTTTCTTTATGTGTTCAAGTATAAGCGAGAAAATAATAATTGTCAAAGCAGTTTTTTTAAGATATAATATAAATATTAAGCTAAAATTGTTTTAGTTTTAAATTAATTTATTCTTGCTTATTTGTTAATTCGACTTTTTAGGTTTTTTTAATTTATTTTTCCTATGGCGCAAATTATTGCCATTGTTAATCAGAAAGGTGGGGTAGGGAAAACTACCACCACTTTAAATTTAGGTGCTTATTTAGCTTCATTAGGCAAGCAAGTACTTTTAGTTGACCTTGATCCGCAGGCAAATGCCACCTCTGGCTTAGGAATTGAACATCAAAAACTTGAAGCCGGTCTTTATGAAGCTATTTTGGGTCAGAAAAGGATCCAAGAAGTCATTGTGAAAACAAAACAAAAAAGATATAGCGTTGCTCCGGCGACAGTGGCCTTAGCAGGCGCTGGGATTGAAATGGTGACAATGGAAAATCGGGAGTTTCGTTTAGCTTTATTGCTAGAAGAATTGAGATCTGACTATGATTACATCATCATTGATGGGCCACCATCTTTAGGACTTTTAACTGTCAACAGTCTGGTCGCCGCTGATGCTATTATGATTCCAATTCAAAGCGAATATTATGCCTTAGAGGGTTTAGGGCAATTGCTCGATACAATTAAATTGGTTCAAGATAATCTAAAACCTTCTTTAGAAATTTTAGGAGCTGTTGTCACTATGTTTGATAAACGTAATCGATTATCTGGAGCTGTATTAGAAGAACTAAAACAACATTTTCCTGGTAAAATATTTTCTTCAATTATTCCTCGTAGTGTTAAGTTAGCTGAAGCTCCTAGCCATGGACTCAGTATTTTACAATATCATCCTCGATCTCGAGGGGCCTTAGCTTATGGGTCTTTAGCTCAAGAGTTAATTGATTTAAATAAATAAATATAGAACTTATGTCACAAACATTAGGCCGGGGTTTAAGTTCTCTTATTCCCAAGAAAACAATAGATCGCAACGCTAGTTCAATTGTTGGAGCTAATTTAATTAAGCAAGAACTCGAAAATAGCGAACGTATTTTTCAAATTGATCCAGCCTTAATTGAGGTTAATCCCTATCAACCAAGACATAATTTTAGTGAAATCTCACTTCAGGAATTAGTTGATTCAATTAAAAAATTCGGGATCATGCAACCATTGATTGCTACTAAAAAAGGAAATAAATATCAGTTAATTGCTGGTGAGAGACGCTGGCGGAGCGCGAATATTGCGAAGTTGTCTAAAGTTCCAGTGATTGTAAGAGAAGCTGACGAGCAGACTAAGTTAGAATTAGCTTTAATAGAAAATTTACAGAGACAAAATCTTGATCTGATTGAAACCGCCCGGGCCTATCGGCGATTAATGGAGGAGTTTAAGCTTAGCCAAGAAGAAACGGCAAAACGTGTGTCTAAGGCTAGATCAACCGTAGCTAATACTTTAAGGCTATTAGAACTACCTGAGGAGATACAAAAAGCTTTGAGTTCGGGTCGTATTAGCGAGGCGCATGCTAAATACATATTAGGGGTTTCTGGTGAGACAAAGCAACTCATTTTATTTAAGAAAATAATTCATCAAAATCTCAATGTTGCTCAAACTCATGAGGAAATCAAAAGAACCGGAGGTACAAAAATGTCTCGAGTTAAAATTAATTATGCTGATGAAGCCAAAGAAAAACAATTAAGAGCATTTTTTGCAACAAAGGTTAAGATTAATCGAAAAAAGAAAGGTGGTCGTATTCAGATTGATTTCTATAGCGAGGAGGAATTAGATAATATTTTAGAGAAACTTGGATAATTAAAATTTATATTTAATAATATTAGAAAAAAAGGAGTGAAAATTTCTTCTTTTTTTAAAATAATAATTTATTAAGCTGTTTATCTGTTTTGATATTCTGAATTGGCAGGGTTTAATAAACTTGTTATAGTTAATGGGTAGAAAAGATAATTTGCATTAAAATCATGTTTATTCACTTACACAATCATAGTCATTATTCGCTTCTTGATGGCCTTAGTAAAATTGATGATTTAGTCAAGCATGCCAAAACAGAGGGAGCACCAGCGATTGCTTTAACTGATCATGGCGTTCTATATGGAGCGATTGAATTTTATCAAAAATGTAAACAAGCGGGAATTAAAGCGATTATTGGATGTGAGGTTTATTTAGCCCCTAACTCAAGACATGATAAACAAACACGTGAAGATGCGCGGAGTTTTCACTTAGTTCTGTTAGCTAAAAATAATCAGGGTTATAATAATTTAATAAAATTAGTTTCTATCGCTCATCTTGAAGGTTTCTATTATAAACCAAGGGTAGATTGGGAGCTTTTGAAAGAATATCATCAAGGAATTATTGCTCTTAGCGCTTGTTTAGGCGGTGAAATTCCTAAATTAATTCTTTCAGGTAATTTAGAACAAGCAAAAACTAGAATTTTGGAATATCAGGAATTGTTTGGTGTTGATAATTACTATTTAGAATTAATGGATCATCCAGAATTAGACGGTCAGGATAAAGTGAATCAAATATTAATTAAATTTTCTCAGGAACTAGGAGTACCTTTAGTAGCCACTAATGATTCTCATTATGTTAAACCAGAAGATGCTGAGGCTCAAGATATCCTACTTTGTATTCAGAATAAAAAAAAGATAGAGGATGTTGATAGGATGAAGATGATTGGTTTCGGTGACTATTCTTTACGGCCAAGTTCAGAAATGAAAAGAGTATTCGCTCATGTCCCAGAAGCAATTACTAATACTGTCAAAATTGCTGAGGCTTGTAACTTAGAAATTACTCTGGGAGAGATCCAATTACCTAGTTTTGAAGTACCACCTAATTTTACTGGTGATTCATATTTGCGTCATTTATGTGAAGCGGGCCTGTTTAAGAAATATGGGTTAATAAAGAAAGCCAATGATTATCAATTGAAAGATGGAATAAAAGAGATTATTAATTCTTTAACTAAAGATCAGATAATTGAGCGCTTAGATTATGAATTGGCAGTGATTACTAAAATGGGTTGGTCATCCTACTTTATCATCGTAGCTGATTTTGTTAATTGGGCTAAGGATAATAAAATAGTAGTTGGTCCAGGGAGGGGAAGCGCCGCTGGTTCTTTAGTTTGCTATTTAACTGGTATCACTAATCTAGATCCTTTACAGTATGATCTTTTATTTGAAAGATTCTTGAACCCTGATCGTGTTTCGATGCCTGATATTGATATGGATTTTGCTGACTCTCGGAGAGCTGATGTTTTAAATTATGTAGCTGAAAAATATGGTTATGATCATGTTGCTCAAATTATTACCTTTGGTACGATGGCGGCAAGGGCAGCTGTTCGTGATGTGGGCCGTGTTCTAGGTATCTCTTATGATTATTGCGATAAAATATCAAAGAGCATCCCTATGTTTTACACTTTAGATAAAGCCATTAAAGAGGTGCCCGAACTCAAGGAAATTTATCAGAATGAGGCCGAAGCAAAAAAAGTTTTAGATTATGCTCGTCGTTTAGAGGGTGTTGCTCGACATACTTCAACTCATGCTTGTGGAGTTCTAATCACTCCAAAACCTTTAACAGAATATGTGCCAATTCAATATGCTTCTTCTTCTGATAAAACAATCATTTCCCAATACTCTTTACATCCGGTAGAGGACTTAGGTTTATTAAAAATGGACTTTTTGGGTCTGAAGAATCTAAGTATCATGGAATCTGCTTTAAAGATTATTAAAAAAACACGGGGCATTGAAATAGATATAGATAATTTACCATTAGATGATGAGCTGAGTTATCAATTGTTTCAGAAAGCAGAAACTACTGGAGTTTTCCAATTTGAATCGTCGGGGATGAAGCGCTATTTAAGAGAGCTTAAACCAAACCAGTTTGAAGACATTATTGCTATGGTGGCCT
>Ga0265294_10006026_pt1 | contig 14660 bp, 9 predicted proteins | sample MunlanPumphouse3_FD_192504 | JGI IMG/M metagenome (GOLD analysis project Ga0265294, IMG submission 192504) | Groundwater microbial communities from a municipal landfill in Southern Ontario, Canada - Pumphouse #3 | ecosystem: Environmental > Aquatic > Deep subsurface > Groundwater | place... | reverse complement strand
CAGCTTTGTATTTCAAAGTACTTTGTATTAAGTGACGAGGTTCTAAACTAAGAGCTTAACACGAAGGATAGGACAGCATGAAACACGCAAACAACATAAAGACTATTGCTGATTTTGATGCCGGGATACACAATCCTGCGCGATTGATGATTGTATATCTGCTTTCCAGAACCAAAAGCATGGATTATACCCAGCTTATGGGGCATACGGAGCTTACTTCTGGCAACATTACAACCCACCTTAACAAACTCGCACAGGCAGGCTATATAACCACCAAAAAGACCTTCCGCGGAAACAAGCCGAATACCTCTATCCGCATCACGGAAGCCGGCAGAAAAGCCTATCTGAATTGGGGAGAATCTGTATTAAAAGCCTTGCCCGAAGAAACCAAGCATGAGCTATGTGCCAAGCTGCTAAGTTCGTTAAACACAGTTAATGCTCCGCATGTTTCTTTTCGGGATGGCTACCCCTATTTGTATGCCGAACAAGCACACTATCGGCTGCATGGATATTATGGACGAGGGCTTTCGCTGCCCCCCAAGAACGAAGCATGCTTGTGGTAACATCAACTAAAATGATAACCAGAAACAAACAAAGGAGTTGCTATGATTGATAACCTTAAGAAAATTGCCAGTAAGATCGCTGCGGATTACTTTGACCTCCGCTACGAGACCAAGCGGGTAGAACAAGTGGTGATGAGCAAGAAAGAGATTCGCAATTGCGGAGCCAATCTTGGCGATGGCTATGTGTTACGAGTGCTAAAAAATGGTGGTTTTGCCACGGTTAGTTTTACTAAACCGGAGCAAGCAGAGATGGCAATAAAAAGGGCGATAGAGAATGCCGAAGTGCTGGCTGCCAACCGTAGCGAACCTAAAGCTCCAGCTCCTGCTCCCGTAGTAAATGCCACTATCAAAGCCAAACTGATTGAAGACCCGCGCCAGATTAGCTTAGCAGAAAAGCTTGCACTGGTTCGGCATTACTCCGACCTGCTATCAAAGCAACCCAAGATTGCCAATGTGGATGCGTATTATTACGATGTGTATCGCAATAAATACTTCCTAAACAGCGAAGGCAGCGAGATTAACGAAGAACTTATCACCACAAAGTTAGGCGCAGGCGTAGTAAGCCAAGAAGGCTCTATAACTCAGACCGTGCGCATGGCTTTTGGCGGCAGTAACGGATTTCAAAAGGTGCGAGGACGTGAAGCAGAAGCACTGGAACGAGCCAAGATCGCCGCAGACCTCTTGAGGGCAGAACCTGTAAACGCAGGAACTTACAAGATGATACTAAATCCCGGCATCGCAGGTGTTTTCACGCATGAAGCCTTTGGTCATTTCTCCGAGGCGGATATTGTGCGCGACTTACCCTCATTACGCGAAAAGATGACCATCGGTGCCAAACTGGGAACCGATATCCTGAACATTATCGACGATGCAACCATGGCAGATCAGCTTGGCTATTACCAATACGACGATGAAGGTGTGGCAGTCCGCAGAGTAAACCTGATGACGGGTGGCGTGCTAACGGGCAGACTGCACGACCGTTTTACCGCCAGCGAAATGAACGAAGCCATCAGTGGACATGCCATAGCTGAAGACTTCCGTTATGCACCGATTGTGCGCATGGGGAATATCTTCATCCAGCCCGGTAGCCACAGCTTTGAAGAACTACTGGCAGCACTGGGTGATGGGCTTTATATCTGCGATGCTATGGGCGGACAAACCTCTGGCGAGAACTTCACCTTTGGCGCAAACTACGGCTATATCGTAAAAAACGGCAAGCTTTGCGGCATGATTCGCGATATTAACATCGTGGGTAACCTCTACAGCACTCTGAACAGCGTTGCCATGATAGGTAGCGACTTTATTTTGGACGAAGCGGGTGGCTGTGGAAAAGGACAGACCAATATCCGCTCATGTCTGGGAGGACCGCACGTGCTGTTCAATAACCTAACCGTGGGAGGTAAATAATGGAAAGGCTACTAAAACTCGCCACTCAGGCTGCCGACCAAGCTGAAGTGTTTTACAGCAACGATAGCAGTGATGACCTTAGTTTTACCGATAGCAAGCTGGAAAAAGCCGACACCTCAATCAGCTCTGGCATTGCTCTACGGGTGATAAAAGATGGCAAAATAGGGTTGGCACACACACGTAACCTTTTGGATAGAGAAGCACTGGTAAAACAAGCACTGCTAAGTGCCAAAGATGGTATGGAAGTGGGCTTTAGCTTCCCCTTAACCACAAACTTACCCAAGCTGAATACCTACAATCCCGCCATAGAAAACCTTAGCAAAAAGGACTTGGTGGAAGAAGGCAAGCGCATGCTCACTTATATTAAAGAAAAGACTGGCGGACAAGTTAACGCCGGCTTTGGCTATTCCATATCCGAAGGTGGCATCATGAACAGTGCCGGCACCTGTCTATCTCAAAAAGATAGCTATTACTGGGTGTATGCCATGCTGGTATTCCCCGGTACAGGCTCTGGCTTATTCAAGGTTAGTTCTTCAAATGGCTACAAAACCCTCAACAAAGAAGAACTGGATGAAATGATAGAACTGTTCCTCCTTAGCCGAACTGAGGTAGTGCCCGAAACCAAGAAGATGCCGGTTATCTTTGCCGAATCATCACACTTCGCACTGCTTTCCCGCTTCTTTGCGGCTGCCTCTCCGGCAAACTTCTACAACAAGGTATCCCCTCTGTTAAACCGTATTGGGGAACAAATAGTATCGCCTAAGCTAAACCTCTGGCAAGATCCATTTGATCCGGAGTTTGTGTCCAGCACCGCCTTCGATACCGAAGGAAGCCCCACCCAAAAGCTAAGCTTTATCGATAAGGGGATATTTAGAGCCATACCAACCGACCTGAACTATGCCAATAAGCTGGGCTTAGCTCCCACCGGAAACGGCTTGCGCAATAGCATAGAAGCCAGCCCCTCTCCCCAAGCCTTCAATATCTGCATGGGCACAGGCGATAAATCCCTAAAGGAAATGATCGCCAGTATAGATAAAGGCATCATCGTGCAATCCCTGATGGGAGCGCACTCCGGCAACATTCTAAACGGGGAGTATTCGGTTGGTGTGTCCAGCGGTTTCTACATAGAAAACGGCGTTATCACGGGAAGAGTGAAGGACTGCATGATAAGCGGTAATGCCTATGAAACCCTGATGAATGTAAGCGAGATAGAAAACAAGTGCAATAAATCCGGCTCCAGCAAACTACCCTCCATCCTGTGTGATGGCGTTAGTGTAGCCGGTAAATAAACACCCTCACGAACCCTCCTTATAAACCAAAGCTTCGCTGCAAATGTTTATACAGCTTGCAGCGAAGTCTGCTTTTTAAAGCTATGTAATTATCCGTAGCGGTAGCCCTGAAAAAGTAATGTTGACAAGATACTGGCATCTCCTTACCCTGACACAATGTGTGCTTGGCATGCTTTTTTTTTAATGAAATATCCTTTTATGAGGTATGACGGTATGTATGAAGAACCCTTATCAGAATTAAGTTATCTTGAGATGCTTGCAGAAAGCAATCCTCCCGCTTTGTTAGAAGATTTTGAGGGTTTATGGGAGAAACATCTGGGTAAACAGGCTCGAAGCATGCTTTTATTCTATAAATGTATGGCATTAGTTACGATGTCCCGTCTTGAAGAGGCAGAAAGCTTAGGCTTGGAACTGTTGGCAAAAGCAATTGAAAACGAAGATTATGCCACAGTAGCAAGAGCGAACATAATATTAAGCAAGTGCTACCGCTCTAAAGAAAGCAAAGAAGATGAAAAGTCCTATCTGGATATGGCGTTTGCGGCTGCTAAGAAAACACAGGACGGGGATTTGTTAGCCTTGGTATTGTGCCATATAGGCTTATATTACCAGCTTCGCAAGCAGATGCCCAAGACCATTGATGCCTTCCAAAAAGCAGAGAAGCAACTAAGCAAAGATTCCAATATGAATCTGAGAATAAAAGTACTTATGGATTATGGCTCTGCATATTACCACTTTCTTCAGCATGATAAAGCCCTGCCATTCTTAAGTGAAGCTCTCAAACTGAACAGCGGGACAGACAATGTCGGCAGACAATTACTTATCCTAAACAACCTCTCTACGCTCTATATGATGATGGATAAGCATGAAGATGCCTTTAATATGCTTGCTTCCGGTTTGCTAATCTGCGAGCAGCATGATATTCCACCGCGTAAAGTATCTTTTTTGTTTAGCTTAGGTGTTTTGCAGATGAGGCAAGACAAGCATGAGGAAGCCCTTAAGTATTTCAAAGAATGCCAAGCTTTTAGCGATAAAATTGGGTTCAACGACCCTAAGTACCTTTACGAGCTGAATAGTAATATGGCTGGATGCTACCGTTTTTTAGGGCAGGCTGAGCTTGCTTTGGAATGCATGGATAAAGCTGCTGAAATTGCCGAAGCTGCGGACGAAATACAGATGAAACTTAGTGTGGATGTGAACCGTGCCAGTCTGATGATTGCTATGGGCATGCTTGCAGAAGGCAGAAAGCTTTTGGACAAAGCAAAGAAATATACCTCAAAACACAAACTGTTCGATATGCGTATTGTGATAGAGATGAATTATGCCCGTTCTTACGAAGCAAGTGGGGATTATCCCAATGCCATCAAGCACTTTACAGAGCTATCCAATATCCAATCAGAATACCATAGCTACGTTTTGGCACAGCAAAGTGAAGAGTTTGATATTCAAATAAAAACCCTGATGGAAGATTATGATAGTGTTCGGGAACAATACCGCAACCTTGCACAGGAAGTTCAGAGCAATTTGGCAATTAAGTTTATTGGCAATAGTTATGTCCACGGCAAGCTTATTGAATCCGCTTTATTGGCGGCACAGCACCCTTCCGCAAGCGTGCTAATCTTAGGAGAATCCGGCACTGGCAAGGATGTGCTTGCCCAATTGATTCATTACAATAGTGCGCGTAAGGGTTCGCCTTTTGTGGCGGTGAACATGGCTTCGGTATCTGCCAGCCTGCTTGAAAGCGAGTTTTTTGGGCATAAACGCGGCTCCTTTACCGGTGCCATCAATGATACCAAGGGCTTGTTTCTGGAGGCAAACCGAGGTACTCTGTTTCTGGACGAAATATCCGATATGCCATTTAACCTGCAAGCAAAGCTGCTAAGAGTTCTGGAATCACGCAAGCTAACCCCGGTAGGCAGCTCTACCGAAGTGCCTTTTGACACCAGAATAATAAGCTCTACAAATCGTAATATCATGGATATGATAGCCAATGATGGCTTCCGCTTGGATTTGTATCATCGCCTTAATACCATAGAAATCTACATCCCCCCTTTGCGAGAAAGGAAAGAGGATATTGAAGCACTGACTTTTTATTATGCCGATAAACTTGCCAAAGAAATGAAGCTTCCTTCTCCCAGAATAGAGCGCTCCTTTGTAGACCGCTTGAAAGAATACCGCTTTCCTGGCAATGTACGAGAGCTTAGAAACATGATCGAAAGATTACTTATCATGCAAAAAACGCGGAGTTGGTCTGCCGATATATTAAGCTCATTACCAACCTTGAATAAGGAAATTGAAGATAAACCGTACTCTGGCATGAAAGCAAAAAAACAACAAGTGGAACGTTCCGAGATAATCGGAGCACTGCAATCCTGCCAAGGGAAACAAAAGGATGCGGCAAAAGTGCTTGGTATATCAGAAAGCACTTTAACCCGCAGAATTGAGGCTTTTAATCTGGAAATATATACTCGTAAGGGCAAGTAAACAACTACAGATACAGTAAGTGTGGAATCGATTTGTCTGATACGACTTTACACTTAACTATATCTATTTTAGGCAAATGGACTACCCCGACAGTAACTTTGGAGCTTGTCCCTCGATCAAGCCGAGGGCAGGTTCTGCACTACATTGGCAATAGTCCCGCCATCTATCGCTATAGTCCTTAACGCCTGAGAAGATAGAGACGAGGATAAGCTTGTTTTGGCGTTAACGACTCCAGGACTCAGTAATCCCACAATCGATAATATCAGCCCCACTAATCCACCCTCATTAAGCGATAAGTCTCCTCATCTTTCACTTAGCCATATATTTCATTATTGAAATTTCACACTCCGCTATTTCAGACCTGAAACTGCAATATCTAAGATAAGCGTGTTTTACCAATTCTCTAAGCATCTGATATATATACATCTAAACATTCTTAAACCCTTTCGACTATTTGGCACAGCTTGTGCGTTACTTATCACTTATGAAGAATGAAAGTTATACATCTGATGATCCTGCCCTTTGTTTGAGTGAGGTATTTGAAAAGGTTAATATGCCTGACGGGGGAGGATTCATTGGTTTTACCCTATATCTTTCAAAGACAGATTTTAAGAATCACATTGAGTATTTTACAAATACAGACAAAGCAGCCGTAATACAGAGGGTGAAAAACTTGCATGCTCAATACTTAGCCCTATGTAAGCCCAGAGTTTTGGATGGCGAACTCTCGCCAGAAGATGACTAATATGCAATATGCATCATTTATAAACCTAATATACCTAAACAAGGAGTTATACTTATGAAACACAGTACACTTATCATTGTTTGCCTGACCCTGATGTTGGGCATGTTCACCGGAATTTATGCCCAAGCGTTAAGCGGTGAGAAGACCATCGGTGCAGGTGGCACTTACACTACATTTACGGCTGCCGTAAATGCCCTGAACACCAATGGCGTGGGCAGCGGCGGTGTAACTTTTAATGTTCTTGCAGGTTCGGTTTTTAGCGAAAACATACCAATCATAACTGCCACAGGAACGGTAGATAACCCCATTATATTCCAAAAATCGGGAGAAGGCAACAACCCCAGAATAGTTCCTTCTGGTACTACAAGTTCTATTGATGCTGGGATAAATTTACGTGGTGGCGATTATTTTACCTTCGATGGGATTGATATCAATTCCTCTGCCTCAGCTGCTGTTGAAGTTGGTTTCTTAATTCGTAATGTCAGTGCTACTAATGGGGCACAGTACAACACTATTAAAAATACGAATATTACCATGAGGCGAGATGCGACCGTCTCAGGATATTTATCCGCTGGAATATATCAAACAAGCCAAACCTATTTTAGTGGATATACCCCTACCAATGCCAGCGGGGCTAACAGCAATAATAAGTATTATAATCTAAATATCCAGAACGCTTGCTCCGGAGTAGTGATATATGGCTACAACACTTCTGCCTCTGGATGGGCGCTGGGAGATATAGGATGCGAGATTGGCACTACAGATGACACAATCCGCAATACCATCAACAATATCGGTAACTCCAATCAATCCTATGGTGGTGGCTATGGAGTTTATACTTTGAATACGGAAAACTTCAAGCTATTTAACACTGATGTAACTAATGTAACTTCACTTGGTCAAGTTTGGGGTGTTTATATACGCGATCCGATCGGAATGAACCAGGTTTCTCACAATAAAGTGATGGGTGTGTATAATAGTAGTAGTAGCTCTTTGGTGGTATCTACAGGAATACTAATTGATAACAACCAGCAAATGAGCTTTAACGTCAAAGTTTACAACAATGCCGTTTCCGATATCCGCGGCTACAATACCACCTCTTACGGTGCTATTTCGGATATCAAGCTGGTTGGCATGCAATTGGGATCAGCTTCCAACTGGGGACATTATTGCGAAGTTTACAACAACACCGTAAGCATCGGGCAGGGAGTATCGGAAAAATATTCCAGTACGGCAGTAATAATCGGGGCTCAATGTAATTATTTATATAATAACATCTTTGCTAACTTCGCCAATACACCCGTTACTCCCTCACTCCACTTTGCGATTGTTGGCTATAACTTTGTAGTAGCTCAATACGGTGCTGATGCCAATGTGTACTATAGCAAACCGGATAACAATCTTAATGGCTATGAAGGTGCAAGAATGGGCAGGTTGCCCAATGCAAATGGCACTTGGGATATTTACGATATAGCGGGATGGCGCAATCAGATTGTCAATAACAATGATGACAATTCGGTGCAGACAAACCCTCATTTTGCCAATGCTAACAGCGATTTGCGTAGCTCTTCCAATTATATTATAGACCTGCCGGGCTACACTTATCCTGCATACGTAACAGACGATTTCAACCACACTCCGCGTCCTGCGGGTTCCTTTGCCGGTGCCTATCCCTGCACACCCTATAACGATAGCAGCACAATAACGGCTCCTGTTACCCCAATACCTGCCGGAGGAGTAAGCTCTGAGGCAAATTCTGCCGTTGAAGCAGTGGATGTGTTTAGCTTCCTGGTTTCGGATATTGGTACAGACGGACAGGATACTAAGATAACTACAATAAAGATTCTAAACGCCAATCCCGCAGGTGGTGCAGACTGGTCTAAAGTGATACTGGGTGCCAGGCTGAAAGTAAATGGCTCGTACATCGATGTGGGCACACCGTCCATAAAAGTCTCGTATATCTTGTTTACCTTACCCGCAAGCCTGATTATTAGCTCAGAATCCAGCGCAACCCTCACCCTGGCTATATATCTGACAAGCGCAAATGAGGTAGTCGATAGACAAAAGCTACAATTCAAGATTAGCAGAACCAACTACCTTTGGTTTACCGAGTCCTGGGGCTCTCGTATAACAGATGACCTGGGTGCGGATGTGGTATCCAGCCTGATGCATGTGGAAGTAACAGCTACTGAATATAAGTTCACCTCTCTTCCTGCTTCTACAGTCAACATGTTGCAACCTTTTTCTTTAGCTGTAGAAGCCACAGATAAATGGCTTCACAAAGACCTGGACTTTGTAGCAAACGTTACTGTTAGCCTAAACACAGGTAGCGGCACTCTCACCGGCTTTGGTCACGTTCTAACCTGGCCTTGTACAAATGGCGCGGTTAACTTCTCAATGTACTACAACCGGGCGGAAACGATAACCTTGAAGATTAGCGGAAGTTTGCCGGATTTAATCAGCAATTCAATTACCTTGATTGGCTACTCCGAGATTACCACCTTCACAGGAGCTTCCGGTACAGGCACACTTACCTACCCTGTGCTGCATGATACTGGATATGGACGCAGTGTCGCTTTATACAATTCCTCCGAAATAGGCGGCAGCACTTTGATAGAATCCATATCCTGGAGCTTGGCATCTGTCTCCTATATAAACACCCCGATAAAGATATACATGAAAACGTCATTTAGCACCCTCTCCGGTGCCAGCTCTTGGCAATCGCTTATCAGCGGAGCAACGCTGGTTTATACTGGTAACTTCCAGCAATTCAGTACCGGCTGGAAGAATATCATGCTGAATACTAACTTCAACTATCTCACGACAAATGGCTACCTGATGGTAATGGTGGAATCAGATTATGGCAGCACCGGCTATTCTCCCACTTATACCTTTAACTGCCATAATACCACTTCGTCAATATGGCACGCCGGAGGCAAGGGCAGCGGCACCTTCCCCAATCCCTTTATTCCCACGAACACCATTCTGCGCCCCAATATCCGCATTCACTATGCCACGGCTGCGGGATACTCCTCATCTACCACAGTGCAGAACACCGCAAGTATTGCTCCCGGTGCAGTGAATCAGGATATTATTCAGGTAGCGGTAACTTCTGCCGGAAGCCTGAATCCTGTAAGCTTGAGTTCTCTTACCTTCAATACCACCGGTACCACTAATGTAGCTAATATTGTAAATGCCAAAGTGTTCTACACCGGTACTTCTGCGGTATTTGCCACTACCACTCAGTTTGGTGCCACAGTTACCAATGTGGGTGCAAAAGGAAGCTTCAGTGTTACGGGAACTCAAACACTTCCCCTGGGAACCAGCTACTACTGGCTTGCCTACGATGTGGCAGCCAGTTCTGCTGTGGGTAACGCCTTTGACGCTCAGTGTACCACTGTTCGCGTTGCAAGTGTGGATTACACCCCCACAATAACCAATCCCGGAGGTAGCAGGATAGTAACAGGTAAGAAGATAAGCTCTGTAAATGTGTACACCACTGATCCCTATACTACATCAGTAGCCAGCGGAGCCAGCAACCTGAATATGTTGTACATGAGAGTATATGTTGAATCTGCTTCCGATGCTTCGGCACGGGCAACACTTCCCTTAAACAGCATCAGTTTCACCAGCAAGAATACCAACGACGCAGATGTTTCCGGTGTTAAGCTATACAGAAGCTCCAGCAACAACAACACCGATGTAAGCAACCAATTGGGGACATCTCAGCTCTTTGTGAACGGGACGGCAGTGCTGAATAACCTGGCTTACGATTTGCCGCTTGGTTACACCTATCTATTCATGAAGTATGATGTAAGCGGTTCGGCAGCTCCGGGCAATATCCTGGATGCCAAGATACTGGCGAATGCTATCGTAGTGGGCACAGATACTTATCCTGCAACCGTTCAAGACCCCGGTGGTCAATACACAATAGTAAACTATAACTATGGCGGCGGATATGCCGCACAGGGTGGATACTACTTTGCCAATACCCTGGCTGTTGAAGCCCCTACTAAGCCTACCTTTAACTGGATTGATATCAGTGCCACCGGCACCAATGCCTACCCGGATATGAGTAATGACAATGGTTTTGCCCCAAATAATGATACCGGCTACGACATCGGCTTCAGCTTCCCCTATTTTGGTGCAAGCTACACCAAGTTCTGGATAATGGCGGATGGCGGCATCGGCTTTATCAAACCGATTCTTCCTTATGGTCAGTTTAGTCAGCCCCAGGCGGCAGCTCTGGTTTATTATGGTGATTTCCATCCCGCCAGCCCGAATTATCCTAAAACTATTCTCTACAAGAAGGTTGGCACCGAACTTGTGGTTACTTTCCTGAAATGTCAACCCGCCACAGGTGCCACCGCCGATACCTATATTACGGCGCAGATAGTCCTCTTCCCCAATGGTAAGATTAAGATGCAGTATCTGGAAAAAGGCTCTGCTTCAACAGGTACTGATGCTACTGTATATATAGCTAACCAAACAGGTACAGCAACCTATAACTATCGTTACAGCAATCAGCTGGGTCCCATCTTTGGGGATAATCCCATTGCCGTGGCTTTTGGGCAAAATGCCTATATGCTTAGCGATACTCCCGCTGCAAACGATCTGCCTATACCTGCAAGTGGGACTCCCACCATTACCTTCCCCAATACCGGGGCAACGGTTGCCTTCACCACCAGCACTACCGCCACCAATCTAACTGCAATTAGGGTTAATACCAATCCCGGTGGAACACCTCCAGCCGGTGTGCTTGGCATAGCCAATCGGCATTGGACAATAAACTCTACTGCAACATCTGGTTTGGGGCAATACAACCTTACCTTAAACCTGATGGGAACCCCCAATGTAACAGATGTATCAGTGATAAAGCTGCTGAAAAGAGAGCATGTAACTGCCGCCTGGAGCGATATGGGGACACCAGTGTCGTATGACAATGTGCTTAAAACTGCCACATGGTCTATAAACAATGGTTTCTCTGATTTTGGCATAGGCTTGGATGAAGACAACCCCTTGCCAGTTACACTCTCCAGTTTTACGGCAGTCCTTACTGCGGAGCTACTTGTAACCATAGCTTGGGTAGCAGAATCCGAGACCAACCATGCAGGATATAATCTGCTACGAGCTACCGAGGCAGACCTATCGCAAGCCATCCAGTTAAACTCTGCTGTTATCGCCGATGGCAACCATCAAGGCTCCCAAGTGAACTATGTATTCACAGATAACGAAGTAATTTGCAATGAAACCTATCACTACTGGTTGGAAAGCGTTAGCTTGGATAACCACAGTGAATATTATGGACCCCTCTCAGTAACATTGGGGAATGGCACTACAGATCCAGAAACCCCGGTTATCCCCCTAACCACCAAACTCTTAGATGCCTTCCCCAATCCCTTTAATCCCAATACTAACTTGAGATACTCTGTCACCGAATCTGGCAATGTACGCCTTGATATCTACAACCTGAAAGGACAAAGGATTATTAGCTTCAACAAGCACCATGACCAAGCGGGACATTACCAAATAGCTTGGGATGGCCGTGACGAAGCTGGTAACTTGGTAGCCACAGGTGTGTATTTCTATCGTATGACCTGTGGTAAATATTCTGCATCCAAGAAGATGGTTATGGCAAAATAAGCAAACCACTATTTCCTCCCCGAACCTACTCAACCATCCCAAAGGGCGAACCGAAAGGCTCGCCCTTTCTTTTAAAAACAACCCTAATCTCTCTTTGTGTATATTTTGCTTTACAGATATTGTAACCCTGCTTTGGTGGTTTTGGGAGAAATATTATGCTTTCAGAATACAGTAAAAGCAAACAGCAGCAAACACATGCTTTTCGTAATGTGCAGAAACTTGTGTCCACAAGCGTAAGCACCAGAATCCCCCACACCAGCCTCGCTAAAGACATTACCAATAGCGTTTTGCTTAGCTTTATCAAAGAAGATGCCGAGGTTGCGAATCTACAATCCTGGGTTGATATTAAAGTTAATCAATGCACCGAAAGCCATATTTCCGACCTTTGGCAATATTGCTATTCCTATGCCCTGATGCTGCTTAAAAACGAGGACAGCGCACAGGATATTAGCCAAACCGTGATGATCTCCCTAATCCAATCCCGTCAGCCTGTAGAATACGTAAAAGCTTGGCTGAAAGGGGCAGTAAATAATCAAGCAATGCTGCATCTTAAGCTGCATAAACGGGATAGTGCCCTCTATTCGAGAATGGAAAACGAATTCCTCAGCGTTCTAGAAACAGTGCCCAATACCGATTCCGAAATCGAATCCCAGCTTAACGATAAAGAAATAAGAAAACTACTGTCCAAAGAAGAATACAAAGTATTCGCCGAACTTAAAGAATACCCCTCTGTGAAAGCTTATTCTCATGCTTTGGGTATCAGTTATAATCAAGCTCGCAAGATAAAACATAGGCTGTACACAAATTTAAAAGCCTATTATTTAAAGAAACAAGGATGGGCTGACACACCAGATATATTAGACTGTCGCCAATTGGAAAACATCAAACGCTTTTTTGACACTTTACTTGATCATGCTTTATCGGGAGACTTTTCCCGGGTGTTTCACTACGCAGACAAAACTATGCTGCCAGCCATGCAAAGTAGCTTTGAAGGCTTTTCAGAAGTTACCGATTGGGGTATCAGTATGAATGATGATGGCAGTTTCGAGGTATATTTATTTGATTTAACCACCGAAGAAAAACCCATTACGATAAATATGACGATCACTCTGAATAAGGCTAATTACATAAAAGTTATAAGTTGCTCCAATCTTTCGCTGATGACTATAATATCTGAGGACATTATAGGACCAATCCCACTCGAAAAAGGGCGTTGTACACTCACTTTAGAACAAATCAAAACCTACTTGTAAAAAAATATCCCCCTATTTTACAATAAGATACAGAGATTCTGCGGAACACTTCTTCAAAATCGGAACTAATCTAAAAAGGAGTTCCGATAAAATGAAAAAATTACTGATGCTCTCCCTGCTTATGCAGCTGTTAATTGCTCCCATTGCAATCTTCGCTGAATCTCAGGATATCTCAAAACCTCAGAACCTACCCACATATTCAGGTGATCTCAATGATCCTGAAATTAAAGCGGTTAACAGCGGTCCCGGATACGTAGTAGTTTACTATAAGGGTAAATACTATATCGTTTACAAATAATCAAATTATTGAGGGAAACATGAAACAACAATATACATCTTGCGAGAATTACGAAGAACCTTCCATGTCTGAACTAATGGACGGACAACTCATCGCACGATATCTCAACGCGGACATCAACAGTGAAAGCTATGCCCGTGCCAAACGTGAGTTGGAAGCACGCCGTTACCATCTGGAACAAATAGTCCTGCAAATGAGACAAAAAGAAACATAAACACTTAAAACTACAAATCAAGACTTTGAAGCCAGGATTTGCATTGACAGCCAGATGCTGCCCTAAAAAAGTAGCGGATACTATTAACACCATGGAAGAGAGGCTGATGAAGCGTATATTAATGGTTGCCATCAACAGCAGTTGGAGCCAATCCAATCTGGCGCTGTACTACCTGCGAGAGATTATCCGCGATCTGCCGTATCAGGTGGAACTGGGTGATTTCACCTTAAAAGACCACTTAGCTGATGTATTGCACGCTTTATACACCACCAAAGCTGATGTGTTTTGCTTTTCTGCCTATATCTGGAACCGTGAATACCTTTGTAAACTAATTCCGGAGCTGCAAAAACTGTTGCCCAATGCCATTATCGTAATCGGTGGACCAGAAGCAGCTAACACCAATATAACTCCCAATAGTAATCAGATCTTGATAACAGGCAGTGGCGAAGCGGCTTTTCGGGAGCTTGCCAAGAATGGCTTCACCAAGCTTGTAGATTGCCAAGCCATCGCCCTGAGAGACATCCCTTTCCCCTATCATCCAGAGGATTTAAACACCCTGCAAGGCAAGCTGATCTATTACGAAAGCTATCGTGGCTGCCCCTATGGTTGCGTATATTGCCTTTCCGCTACAGACCGGCGCTGTGAACTGCGTTTCGATCCCGAAAGTGATAGTGACATGGCTAAACTGGAAACTGAACTTAACGCTCTAATTGCTCTACAGCCCAAAACACTAAAGTTTATTGACCGCAGCTTTAATATCTCTCCCA
>Ga0265294_10006025_pt1 | contig 14660 bp, 11 predicted proteins | sample MunlanPumphouse3_FD_192504 | JGI IMG/M metagenome (GOLD analysis project Ga0265294, IMG submission 192504) | Groundwater microbial communities from a municipal landfill in Southern Ontario, Canada - Pumphouse #3 | ecosystem: Environmental > Aquatic > Deep subsurface > Groundwater | place... | reverse complement strand
GCAGTCCACAGCCTGCGCCGCATCAGCAAGCAGTCCTCGTTTCGTGATCCCTGGGCGCTCACCGCCGATCTTTATCTGGCCGCGCGCGACCGCGAGCTGGTGTTGATGGACGACCGCGGCACCGAATCCGTGCTTTTCACGCTGCCGGCCGCTTTCGCGGATTGCTGGCTCCATGAACCCCGGCCCCTGGCGGGACGCGCGCGCGTGCCGCTCCTCGCGGACAAGACCGACTGGGCGCAGCCCGAGGGCATCTTTATTCTCGAAAACGTCTACCAGGGCCGGCAGATGGCCGGTGTCGGAAAAGGCACGGTCGTCAAGCTCATGATTCTTGAAACGCTGCCCAAACCCATCAACTTCACCGGCGGTATGGATCCGCTCAGTTACGTCGGCACCTTCACGTTGCCACGCGTGCTGGGCACCGTGCCTGTCGAACCGGACGGCTCCGCCTGCTTCGCTGCGCCGGCCTTGCGCCCTCTCTTTTTCATCGCGCTGGACGGCAGCGGCCGCGCCGTCAAACGCATGCAGAGTTTCACGCAGGTCATGCCGGGCGAGAGGCTGGGGTGCACCGGCTGCCATGAGCCGCGCGCCAGCGCACCGTATCCGTATCACGCCGCGGGCGCCGTCAGCGCATCGCGCCGGACGCCCTCCCGGATCGATGCCGGCGACCGGGCCTTTGACGTGCCCGATTTCCCGCGCCACGTGCAACCGGTTCTCGACCGGCACTGCGTGCGCTGCCACAACCCTGAAAAAAGGGCGGGCGGCGTCGATCTGTGCGGCGACCATGGCCCGATGTTTTCCATGGGATACTACACGCTGGTGACGCACGGTCTCGTGGCCGACGGACGCAACTACGCAAAAAGCAACTACGCGCCCTACGCGTTGGGCAGCGGCGGCAGCCGGCTGATGACAAAACTGAACGGCTCTCACCATGACGTCAAGCCGCCCCCGCAGGATGTCGCTGTGGTCGCGCTGTGGCTGGATGCCAGCGCACCCTACCCCGGCACGTATGCCGCGCTGGGCTGCGGCATGATCGGCGGCTACGCGCAAAACAATCAGGTGCTTGAGAACGATGCCGCGTGGCCCTCAACGCGCGCGGCACAGCCTGTTTTCGAGCAGCAGTGCGCCACCTGCCACACGCAGGCGTTCAAACCCTTGCCGCGCACGTTGAGCGACGAAAACGGGCTCAGCTTCTGGATGCCCAAGATGGACGACCCGCGCTTGCGTCACAACCGCCACGCGCTGTTCAACCTGACGCGACCGGACAAGTCGCTCTATCTGCGTGCGCCGCTGGCCCTGTCAGCCGGCGGTCTGGGCCTCTGCACCAACGCCGCCGGCGATGCCGTGTTTTCATCCTCCGACCATCCCGGCTACCGCGCGCTCTTCGCCATGATCGACGCCGGGCGGACGCGCCTCGCCGCGATCAAACGCTTTGACATGCCGGGTTTCCGTCCGCGACCCGAATACCTGCGCGAAATGAAACGGTACGGCATCCTCTCCGCCACTTTTGACGAGACGACTGAGGTTGCCGATCCGTACGCGATCGACCGGCGCTATTGGGATTCGTTCATCTACTGCCCGGCCAAACTTTACGGCCGCTGATTTTTACCCTTTGCTCGCCGCATTCCACCCGTTACACTACGCTGAACTTTTTTAGGAGTTGCCCGATGAAACCATTGTTTATTGTCCTGTCTGCGCCGTCAGGCGCCGGCAAGACCACGCTGTGCGATCTCTTGCTTCAAAACTATCCCGAGCTGTGTTATTCGGTCTCCTGTACAACGCGCGAACCGCGCGTGAATGAAGAGGACGGCGTGGATTACCATTTCCTGCCGGTGGAAAGTTTTAAACGCATGATCGCCGATGGCGCATTTCTTGAGCACGCCTTGGTCCACGACAACTATTACGGCACGCTCAAACAGCCCGTTTATGACGTGCTGCGCGAAGGCCAATGCATGCTGCTCGACATCGACGTCGAAGGCGCCGGACAGATTCGCGACACGGTGCGCAACCTTCCGGCCGGTGATCCACTGAGGAAGGGTTTCATCGACATCTTCATCTCGCCGCCCTCGATCGCGGATTTGAAGGACAGGTTGGAAAGCCGTGCGACCGACTCCAGCGAGGTGATCGCAAAACGGCTCCGCAATGCCGAAAAAGAGATGGCACGGGCCGGCGAATACATGTTCCGCGTCACCAATGACGACCTGGACGTCGCGTTTCGCCGCCTGTGCGACATCATCAACACCAAAGCCGAACTGATCTGACCGCCGGAGGCAACATGTCCACCATCCTGCTAGGAGTCACCGGATCGATCGCCGCCTACAAGGCGTGTGAACTGACGCGTCTGTTTGTCAAAAGCGGGCATACCGTGCATGTGCTCATGACCGACGCGGCCACGCGGTTTGTATCGCCGCTGACCTTTCGGACGCTCTCGCGCAACCCGGTATCCGCCGGCTTGTTCGATGCCCCCGAGGAGTGGGTGCCCGGGCATATTTCACTGGCCGAGCGCGCGGAGGCGCTGGTTGTCGCCCCCTGCACGGCCAACGTGATCGCCAAGCTGGCGCACGGGCTGGCGGATGATATCCTGACCTCGACCGCGCTGGCGGCACGCGCGCCGCTCGTGATCGCGCCGGCCATGAATACCGGCATGTGGGATCATCCCGCCACACGGGCGAACATGAGCCTGCTCGGAGCGCGCGGCGCGACGTTTGTCGACGCCGGCACCGGCGACCTGGCGTGCGGCACCTCCGGCAAAGGACGCATGGCGGAGCCGCAGGCCGTTTATGACGCCGTCCTGCGACGGCTGGCTGAATGCGGGACGGTCAACTCTTGAAGAAAACCATCGTGCCGACCGGAATCTTGGCGTCGTCGACTTTGTTGCCCGGCACCAGCACGCCTTCAATCAGGAAGAACGTGTCCGGCGACCGCCACCGGTTGCCGCAGATCGCGGTCGCCAAGCGGTTCGGCGCAATCGGCCCGCCCACCGAATAGCCCACCAGCACCTTGGTGCCGTAGGGCAGTTTCAGAACCTCTTCAGGGCTGAGTTGGCTGCCTCGAACGTACTTGCCGTCCGGGCGGACATAGAGCGTCGTGAAGCGCCTGACCTCATCCCCTGCGATATCCTGTGCTTTGCCGTTGACGCCAATGACTTGATAGGTCTCCAGCCGGTTCTCCCGCACATCGGCGCGCACCGTGATCCGCGTGCCGACCGGCAACTGCTTAAAGTCTGCAATCTGGTTGCCGAACTTCTTGGAGCCGTCCGGAAAGGTGTAGAGCGTCGTCTTATCGTTATACGCATCCCGGGCGACATCCCACGCGCTACGGCCCTTGACGATCACGTTGTCATCCGGCTTGGCGATTGCGGCAGGCCCTGCTGCCACAACCGCAGGCCCCCTGCTATAAAGGACTTGCGCAAGGTAGGCATCCCCGACAACCAACCTGCGCGCTTTGACATCCGGATCGGAGGCCGGTCGCGACTTCAGGTTCAGCCGGTTGCGCACGGACGGCAACGCAAACATCATGCCGCAACGTTTGCGCCCCCGGTGGCTTCGCTTGTGCCATTTGTTCGGAGCGCCATACGCGACATGCGCGTGCGAAATCACGTTGTGGTCGGGGATCTTGTAGATGTGCTTGAGTTCGCCGATCAAATCCGCCAGCGACCGGTATTGTGCGGCGGACAGCGGTTTGTTGTGATACCCGCACATTTCAATGCCGACCGAAAACTCATCCACATTGGCACGCCCGTTCCACATGCTGCGTCCGGCGTGGTAGGCCTCGCGGCGATGGTCGACAATGCGGTAGACGCGGCCGCCTTCATCGATGCAGTAGTGGCATTCGCCGAGGTCGCTCAACTTCCGCAACGCGCTGCGCGAGGGCGCCTCCGTGGTATGCAGAATGATCAGCGATGTCGCCTTGCGCACCGACCGCTCGCGATTGCGCGGACTGTAATACCGGTTATCGAATTGGATCACCGCCCACGCCTGTGCCGCGACCAGCCCGAAACAGGCAAGCCACAAGGCAAACATCCTCCGTCTAACCACGTCTTCTCCCCCTTTTCCCCGTTAGGCGGTTCACAGTGCAAGCATCAATGCGGCAGCAACCCCTGCTTTCAGGCGTTCCGCCGCCCCGGCTATTTCCAATCCGGACAGCCCGCGATGAGGCTGACCGCCGTCATCTCCCTCGGGATGGTTAATCCCAACAATGCCAACACCGTCGGCGCGACATCACTCAGCTTACCGGACGGGACAAGCTTCACTCCGACCGCATCCTTCGCGACATAAAAGCACTCGACTTCATTGAGCGTGTGACTGGTCTTCACCATGCCGGTCGCATAATCTTTCATCTGCTCGGCATTGCCGTGGTCCGCCGTGATCAGGATGTGCGCATCCAGTTCGAACAGGCGCGGCAGCAGCTTGCCGATACAGGCGTCCACCACCTCGACCGCCTGGCGCGCCGCCTCCGGATCGCCCGTGTGACCGACCATGTCGCAGTTGGCATAGTTCACCGCGACAAAAGCGTAGGGATTGTCCTGCAGGCGGCTCAACAGCGCCTCGGTCACGTTGCAGGCCTCCATTTCAGGGTGGCTCGCAAAGGTGGCCGGATCAAAGCGGCTCGGCACATCCACCTGGTCCTCGCCCGCGTACGGCTGGGTCGATTTGCCGTTGAAGAAGCTGGTCACGTGGCGGAACTTCTGCGTCTCCGCGATCCGGAGCTGGCGCAAGCCCGCCTTCGCGATCACCTCGCCCAGCAGGTTGTCCATCCCGCCGTCCCCGCCCATGGCACCCAGCAGGTAATCGGTGAACTCGTCCCAGTAGCGGGTGAATCCCAGATAGGTGATGCGAGGCCGAGCCTTGCGCGCGCCCTTGTAATCGTCGCAGACGAACGCCTGCGTCAACTGGATCGCGCGGTCCTGCCGGTAGTTGACGTGCATCACCGAATCGCCGTCTTTCATGCCCGCGTAACCGGCGATGACGTACGGCGGGATATACTCATCCACCATCGGCGTTTTGTCCGGGGTCTGATCGTTGTCATACGACTCCTGAACCGCCTCGACGGCACCCGCCGCCGCGCGGCCTTCCGCGCCAACGATGCACGCGTACGCGATATCGGTGAGCCCATAATTCTTGGAACGGTCCATGGCGTAATACCGACCCTGAAGCGTGCCGATGACGCAGTTGCCGACCGCGTCCATCTCCTGCTGCAGGCGCGCGATGTACTCCAGCGTGCTGCGCGGCGGCGTGTCGCGCCCGTCCAGGAACGGGTGGATCACGATGCGCCCCGCAGGAAACTCACCGCGCGCGCGCCGCATCAGCTTGAACAGATGCTCCTGATGGGCATGCACCCCCTCATCCTGCAGCAGCCCCATAAAATGCAGCGTGCTGTTGTTCTGCTTCCAGTTCGCAATCAGGCCCGCCCATTTCGGCGACGTGAAGAGTTCGCCGGTGCTCAAGCCGTCATCGATGCGCTTCAGCTCCTGGATCACCACGCGGCCCGCGCCCATGTTGAGATGGCCAACCTCGCTGGAGCCTTGATAGCCGTCAGGGAGGCCCACCGCCTCGCCGCTGCACGCCAGGCGCGTCCACGGATAGCGGGCTTTCAACCGGTCGATGACCGGCGTCTGGGCGGCAAAAACGGCGTTCCCTTCCTCGCGGGGGTTAATCCCCCATCCATCACGGATAATCAAAACAACTGGTCTCATCTTCAAACTTACCTCCTAATTCTCCAAGAACAGACAATCCGACGGCTTCCAATTAGATGCGAGCGCATCTGCCTTCTCCAGCCATTGAGCGAACTCTCCGTTCAAAGGCGGAACTTGTCGCAAACCCGGTACGGCGGGCTTCATCCGTTAATATCGCGCAGCCCTTCGTCAAAACATCTTCGAGGTTGGTCTTATTCACTCGTCCCTCCCCGAAGGATATTCTCGACCGCGTTCGCCACATGCCAAGCAAGAACGGGCGGAACCGCCTCGACGATCGCCGTGTAAAGACTGCTCCGGTGTCCGTCGATTCCCTTCATCTTCCCGTTGATGGAAATGTCCTGACAAGGGAATCCGCCGATGACGACATCCGCATAGGACGGCATGCCCTTCGCCACATCCTTGATATCCCCTTCAACAATGTGTTCGCCCAAGTTCTGACGATAAGTCGCACAGGCTTCCGGATTAATCTCGTTCGCCCAAACGATATCAAACGCATGCCGTGCGTAATGATGCCCAAGAAAATCGAAGCCGCCGCGAAAGCCCAAGTCCATTCCCCCGCAACCGGCAAACATCGATACAACTGAATACCGTAACGCTGAATTCGATGTCGCGGGGACGGCCATCGATGACAAAGCAACATGGCGAAGGGCTTTTCTAACCCCTTTTTGCTTGGTCATTTTCGGCAATGTGGATGTAGTCGCGTTCACAGTCACTATCCCAGCAACAGTCCCTGTTTCAGGTCCCCCGAACCGTTGGCTGTGGCCGGATCGATCTCGACCGGAATCGATACCGGCACCGTCACGCCCGCAGCCGCGAGCCACCGCCGCCACTTCGCCTGCAACGCCATGCGGCACGTTGCCGGCGAATCTTCACCGACCGCGTTCTTGACCGGCGAAAACTCATCCTCGCGATCGAAAGCCAAGTTGACCACAGTTTTAGCATCGGGCAGCACGTCGAAAATGAACTTTTCGAATTTGTAGCCGTTCGGCGCGTCCGGCGTGACCGGGCGCCCCGCGTCGTCCACGCAGGCGATCTTCTTGTGCGCCAGATGCAGCGGCATGTCTTTGCGCGCCTCGCGTTTGAGAAAGGCCAGAGAAAAGACGTGGATCGCCGGGCTGCCGTATTTGAAACGCGCGGCCTGCTTCGGCGTCAGCTCGGAGTACTCGATCATGCCGGTGCGTCCGTTATCGAGCAGCGACACCGCGCCCATCTTTTCCGTCGGCGAACGCTTGAGGCAAAGTTTCAGCGACAGCTCGGCGCCGCAGAGCGCGTGGAGGCCGATAAAAGCGGGATCGGCGATATCAACCAGCGGGTTGTCCACCTGAAAATAGAAGACGCTGCGGATGCCTCGTGCGGTCATGTCAGCCAGGCAACCGTTCTTGGCGAGAGCGGTCAACGTGCCGCCATGCCCGTCCGGGCTGACAAATATCCGTCCCGGCGCCTCGAGGATCAGCCGCCCCTCGGCATCCAGTGCGGGCCACACCCCCTGCTTGAAGAAGATCACATCGGCAGGATTCAGCCCGAAATAGTCGTGGTCCTCGAAACAGGCTCGCGTCGCGGCATCGTTCACGTCGCTCGTCATGATGTAGAACGGCACGGGCTTGCCGTATAGGCGGGCCAGCCGCACGATTTTGCGCGCGTGGAAATAAAAGAGCGGCATGCCCGAGACCGGACCGATCCCGTACGCGCCCTTTGGCCCCTCGTACCCCAGCCGCGAACCCTGGCCGCCCGCCACCAGCAGGACCGCCACACGTCCCTTGCGCAACTGCTCCTCTCCAGCCGCAAAAGCCTCCCCGTACGTGCGGCGGGTCCACTTCACGACCGGTGCCGGACGCGGCGTCACGGCGGCCGCCATGTTCTTGCCGGCCAGCACATGCCGCATGCGGGCGACTTCACCGAAATCAATGTCGTCGATCTGCGCCAGCAGTGCGCCGCGCTCCGCAGCACTGAGTGTGTCCCAAAAACGCAACACGTGCGCCTGCCCGGCTTTCGCCAACTCTTTTTTTGCCTGTTCAACTGTCACTCGCGCATCACCTTTCCATCATGCCGCCATTATGCCCTCAAGGCATTCTGCCTGAGATACGCCTCGATGAACGGTTGGATGTGCCCGTCCATCACCCCCTGCACGTTTGATGTCTGTTCGTCCGTGCGGTGGTCCTTCACCATCGTGTAAGGCTGGAACACGTAGGAGCGGATCTGGCTGCCCCATGCGATCTCTCCCTTTTCACCGTAAAAGCGCTCCATCTCCTTGCGCTTCTTGTCCTCGTAATATTCGTAAAGCTTAGCCTTCAGCATGCTCATGGCTTTGGACTTGTTCTTGTGCTGCGAACGCTCCGACTGGACGGCGACCACGATGCCGGTCTCTAAATGGGTCAACCTTACCGCCGAATCGGTCTTGTTCACATGCTGCCCCCCCGCGCCGCCTGACCGGTAGGTGTCGATCCGCAGATCCTCGTCCTTGATCTCCACCTCGATCTCGTCCGTCAGTTCGGCGACCACATCCAGGGAAGAGAAGGAGGTGTGGCGCCGCTTGTTGGCATCGAACGGGCTGATGCGCACCAGGCGGTGCACGCCGCGCTCAGCCTTCAGATAGCCGTAGGCATACGGCCCTGTGACCAGAAACGTGACCGACTTGAGCCCCGCCTCTTCCCCCGGTTGTGAGTCGAGCACCTCGATTTCGAAACCGTTGTCCTCGCAGTACATCCGATACATCCGGAAGAGCATGTCGGCCCAATCGCAGGATTCCGTGCCGCCCGCACCGGAATGGAGCGTGAGGAAGGCGTTGCAGGCATCCAGCTTGCCGCCGAGCAGCGACTGCAACCGCAACTTCGACATCATCACGTCGGCCCGGTCGAACATGTGCACCAATTCAGCCAAGGCCTGCTGACGCTGGTCGCCTTCATCTTCAGCCGCTGCCAGTTCGAGCATCACCTCGCCGTCTTCAATGAGGCGGATCAACTCGTCGAACGGCTTCACAAACGCGCGCTGGGCATTGGTCTTGCCGATGACCTCCTTGGCGGCGCCTGAATCATTCCAAAAGTCAGGCCGGGCCGCGCACTCTTCGAGCTCTTCGAGTATCACGCGACGGTTCGCGATGTCCAAGTACCCGCGCATCTCCGCAAGTCCTTCACGCATCATCGCCAGACGTTCTTTCACAACATCGAATTCAATCACAACAGCCTACCTTGCTCAAAAAAAATGGGTGACGGCAACTATATCTTTTTTAGTGCACGCTCGCAAGCACGCTTACCGACCGCACCAGGGCTTGGGTGCGATTTTTGTGTTGAAGTTGAGCGGCAAGAAAGCGGTTGGGGTGCGGTTTGGAGCGGTGGCAACCGAAGGGCATCCTGTGGATCTCCGCGGTCGTCGTTCCGAAATGTGCGACGTCGTGCCCGCCGTCGTCGCGCTGCGGCAATATCTCTAAAAACGCAGTCGAAGATTGATGCCACCCCACACGATCTCGTCCGGCCCGCAGGCGCTGCGGTCGAGCCCCCAGGCCCCGCCGATCAGGCCGGTATAGGCCAGCGTGGCACCGGCCGAGAAGTGCTCGGTGACGGCATACGATAAAAAGACCGACGCCTGATAATCGGCCAACCCCTCGCCGGTCGACCGGTAACGGACTGCGTTATAATGGCTAGTGCCGGCGCCAACCAGGACACATCCGCCGGCGCGCAGCCGGTCACCAAGCGGCACCGATTTATCCAGCGCGGCTCGGATATAGAGGTCTTTGAGCGGATTGTCGGCGAGAAACCCTTGCCCCACGTCGCGGTAGTCGTAGTAGACGCTGAGCGAGGGCGTCACGACCGGGTTTTTGTAAGCCACCGTCGTGAAGAGTTCATACGTGCTGTTGCTGTGCTTCGGATAGCCGCTGCCCGGAAACGTGTAAAAGATGTTGCCGATGGTGACATCCACGGGGCCAACCGCCCTAGCATACGACGGCGTGAAATTGAACACGTTGATTCCGCCGCCCGTGCGCGTCGCTTTGGCTTTGGTGGACCGCTGGGATAAGTCCCAGTTCACCCAGAACTTCGCGGAAAACGCACCGTATTCGTGCGCGTCGTAGGTCGCGATCGCGCTGGGCTGCGCCACGGCGTGTCGGTCCAGCACCTTGCCGCGCCAGACATAGGCCGAATAGAAGTCGGTGCGCGCGTCGAGCGACAGCGGCGACTTTTCCAACGCGAGCGCCGGAAGGACGGTTACAAACAGCAACAGGCCGGCCGCGCATACGCGAGCGATGACAGTCTCGGCGGTGCGCCCAAGCGGCCGCCGCAAGCAGTACGGTTCAAGCATCAAAGGGACCACCCCTCGCGATACGTTGTTTTTACATGCGTGTTCAATTCCGGCAGGTTCGTGCAGCGCATCGCGGCAGCGTCCCACTCGACGCGGCGCTTGAGGCCCGCGATCATCGCGATGTTGCCGAGCAGGGCGATTTCCGCCAGCGGCGCGGAATACTCGAAGTTCGAACAGGCCGGCGCGCCGCCGCGGCACGCGCGGAAAAAGTCCTCCTGGTGCGTGCCTTTGACGCGGGGCAGGATCTTTTCGGGGATCGGATAGGCGCGGTGCGCCTCCTCGGGCACGATACGGCAACCGTCGCCGAATTCGCCGATCGTCATGATCCCCTTGTCGCCCACCAGCAACGAGCCGTTCGTACCGAAATCGCGACTGTATTTCTTTTCCAGTTCATGGACCAGCGGAGGCACATACTGCCATTCACGCTTGTTGACGCTCCGCCAGCGCCGCTGCACCGTCCGTTCGCTGTAGTCCTGCTCCAGCGCCAGCCCGTCGTACCAGTAGACCTTGACCGGCGCCATCTCGCCGCGCGCCGGGAAATCAAAGCGGATGCGGGTCGTGATCGACCAGACCTTACCAGATCCGCCGCGCATCTCCTCGACCTCCACCGCTTCCGGCGCCTGCAATTTGAGCGCCCAGTACGCGGGATCGATGATGTGGCACCCCATGTTGCCGATCGAGCCGTTGCCGAAGTCGCGCCAGAGGTGCCAGTTGTGCGGATGCAGGTCCGCATGAAAATCGCGGAAGGGCGCGGGCCCGATCCATGCGTTCCAGTCAAAGCCCTGCGGCAGCGGCAGGACCGGCGAGTGGTCGCCGTCGAGCAGTCCGTTGCAGCGCTGGGTCCAGCAGTGCACTTCGCGCACTTGGCCGATCGCGCCGGCCCAGATGTATTCGCAGAGCCGGCGGCATCCTTCATTCGAGTGGCCGTGGTTGCCCAACTGCGTGGCGACGCCATGCTTTTTCGCCTCGTCCCGCAACACGCGCGCCTCGTGGATCGTGTGCGTCAACGGTTTTTCGAGATACACGTGGATACCGCGGCGGATCGCCATCAGCGCCGGCGCCGCATGCTGATGGTTGGGCGTGGCGATGACCACCGCGTCCAGTTCTTTACCCATCGCGTCGAAAAGCTGACGGTAATCGGCAAAGGTCTTGATCGCGCCGGTGTCGGCGGCGGGCAGGGTCTTTCGCACCTGCTCCAGCGCGAACGCAATGCGCGCGGGATCGGGATCGGCCAGCGCCACGACCCGCTCTTTGCAGCACTCGGGCAGCAACTGCCTGGCACCGCGGTCGCCGCAGCCGATCAGCGCGACGCGCAGCGGTTTTTTCCCGGCAGCCGCACCCTGGCCGCGCGCGCCCAAGACCGACAGCCCGCCGATCCCGGCCGCCGCACTTTTGATAAATTCTCGTCTCTTCATTGTCCTCTCCTCTTCCCTTAAACTCACATACCCACGCCTATCCTGCGCAGGCGGACGGCATGGCCGCCTTCCTCCAATTGACAGGCGACAGACGGCCCGCGACAGGCAACTCCTAATTCCTAACTCCTCAATCCTAACTTTACCCTAGAAAGTCCATCCCGCCCGATACGTTTTCGCCACATAGCGGTTGAGTTCCGGCCTGTTGGTGCAGCGCAGTCCGGCCGCGTCCCACTCGATGCGTTTGCCGACGCCCGCCCGCTCCGCGAGATTGCCGAGCAGCACCAGTTCCGCAAGCGGTCCCGCATGATTGAAGTTCGAACTGGCCGGCGAGCCACTACGGCAGGCTCGAAAAAAGTCCTCCTGGTGCGTGCCCTTGACGCGCGGCAGGACGGGCGGCGGCTTGGGGAAAGCGCGGTGAGCCGCTTCGGGCACCATCCGGAACCCGTCGCCGTGACGGCCCATCGTGAAGACGCCCTTGTCGCCGATGAAGAGCGAGCCTTCGCCGCTGAACTCCCGGTCGTACTTCTTTTCCAGCTCGGTGCGGATCGGCGGCGCGTAAGCCGTCGCGCGCGACATGCGCCGGTGGCCGCCGCCGCCCACGGTCTTTTCGTTGTACGGCGCGCCGGGCGCGATGCCGTCGTACCAGTAGAGCTTGAGCGGGGGCAGTTCGCCGCGCGCCGGAAACTCCCAGCGGATGCGGTTGCGGATCGGCCAGCTTTCGTTGCTGCCGCCGTAGACTTCTTCCAACTCGACGGCCACAGGGCTCGCCAGCTTCAGCGCGAAGTAGGCGTGGTTGATGATGTGGCAGCCCATGTTGCCGATGGTGGCGTTGCCGAAGTCGCGCCACGCATTCCAGTAGAAATTCAGCAGGCCGCTGTGGAAATCACGGCGCGGAGCGGGGCCGAGCCACAGATCCCAATCCAGCTCCTTCGGAACCGTCAGCGCGGGAGGACGCGGGGTGTCTGGCGGCAGCCCGTCCACCCGATCGCTCCAACAGTGCACTTCCCGTACCGGACCGATCGCGCCCACCTGGAGGTATTCGCACAAGAGCCGGGGACCTTCGGTCGACTGTCCCCAGTTGCCCATCTGCGTGGCCACGCCGCAGCGGCGCGCCTCTTCGGTGAGCAGCCGCACTTCGGCCAGGGTGTGCGCCAGCGGCTTCTCCAGATACACGTGGATGCCTTGGCGCATGGCCATCAGCGCGGGCAGAGCATGGTGGTGCGTGGGCGTGGCGATGATCACCGCGTCCAACTCACCGCCCATCTCGGCGAACAGCTTGCGGTAGTCGGCGTACTTTCGGATCGCGGCGGTGTCCGTCCCCGGCGATAGCTTCTTGACCCGGTTCATCGCGTTCGCGATCTGGCGGCTGTCCGGATCCACGACCGCCACGAGACGCTCGCCGCCGGTCACCGGCCGATGCGTATGATTGCCGTCTATCGTATCGACGCTTGTGCCCTGTCCGAGGATCGCCGGAATATGGGCATACGTGCCATACCCGCCGCAGCCGATCAGCGCGACGCGCAGCGGCGTGTCAGCCGCCGCCGCGCCCAGCGCCCTTGTCCCCGTCACCGACAACCCCCCGAGGCCTGCGGCCATTGTTTTGATGAAATTCCGTCTTTTCATTCTTCTCCTCAGTTCATAACTTGAAAGTTGCGCGTTGAACGTTGCGCGTTGAACGTTCATTCACTCATGAGAGTCCCCATCCCTCGCGATTCGGACGACTTAGAAACTTGTTCGCAGCGGCATCATGGGTGAATCGCCCGGTCTTGCCGTCCCAATCCAGCCGTTTGCCGGAACCTTCCTCGATGGCGGCGACGCCAAGCAGCACGATTTCGTTGAGCGGCTGTGAGTAGTCAAAGTTCGCACAGGCCGCCGACCCGCCTAAACACGCGCGCATGAAATCCACCTGGTGCGACCCGCGGATGCGCGGGATCGTCTTGGGTGGCGGGGGGACTGCGGAACGGAGGCTGTCCGGCACAAACCGCAGGCTCTCGCCAAACACGCTGATACAGAGAATGCCCTTCTCGCCAATCAGAATCGCGGCGCAGCGGCCGAGGTCGACTCCATACTTCTTTTCTATCTCCACCACTTTCGGCGGCAGGTTCTGGTGCTCTTTCTTGACGATGTACTTGTACGTGCCCGGCGTCCACGTGCTGTCATCCCAGTGCAGGTCGCCTTTGAGCCCGTCATACCAGTGCATCTCGACAGGCGCGAGGTCGCCACGCTTCGGGAACTTCCAGACGATGTGGTCGCGCAGTCCCCACGACCCCTCTGCGCCCGACCGGAAATCCGCGAGCTGAACACTCTCCGGGCTGCCGAGCTTCAACGCCCAAAAGACCGGATCGATGATGTGGTTGCCCATGTTGCCGATGGTCGCGCTGCCGAACCCGCGCCAAGAATACCAGCCAACGGGATGAAGCCCGCGGTTAAAGCCGCGCCACGCCGCCGGTCCTATCCATGTGTCCCAGTCTAGATCTTTCGGACAGGCCGAATCTTGCGCGAGCGGTTGTTCGCGCGCGTTCACCCGGTCGGTCCAGCAGTACACTTCGGTGACTTGGCCGACGGCCCCCGCCCAAACATATTCGCAGAGCCGGCGCGCGCCTTCATTGGAATGGCCGTGCTGCCCCATTTGCGTGACCACGCGGCCGGCGCGGGCTTCGGCGAGCATCCGCCGGCCCTCCTCGACCGTATAGGCCATGGGTTTCTCAACGTAGGCGTGAATGCCGTTGCGGAATGCGAGGACCGCGGGCAGGCCATGCTGATGGTTGGGCGTCGCGATGAAAACCGCGTCAACGCCTCCGGCCATCTGCTTGTAGAAATCACGGTAATCGGCGAACGCGGCGACGGCTTCCGCGTTCGCTTCAGGCCGGTACTTTTTGAAGCATCCGCGCGCGCGGGCGACGGCGCGCCCGTCCGGGTCAACGAACGCCACGACTTCCGCCATACCCGACGTCACGATATTCGGCAGAAGCGCGTGACAGCCACGGTCACCGCAACCGATCAACGCCACGCGCAGCGGTTTGTCAGCCGCCGCCGCGCCCAGCGCCCTTGTCCCCGCCACCGACAGCCCCCCGACGCCGGCAGCCACACTTTTGATGAATTCACGCCTTTTCATTTTTACCTCCAACCTGCAATTGATTTACCAAATCGTGACAACATGCGGATACGAGCGGATCAGACTGTCCGCCGTCACCAGACCCACTTGAAGACGCCGGGCAAGAGCGACAATCAGCCTGTCCGCCGGATCTTTATGAAACGTTCCA
>Ga0265294_10006024_pt1 | contig 14661 bp, 12 predicted proteins | sample MunlanPumphouse3_FD_192504 | JGI IMG/M metagenome (GOLD analysis project Ga0265294, IMG submission 192504) | Groundwater microbial communities from a municipal landfill in Southern Ontario, Canada - Pumphouse #3 | ecosystem: Environmental > Aquatic > Deep subsurface > Groundwater | place... | reverse complement strand
GCACCTTGGCTATCAGTATCATAAGCGACGAGAGTGGCAGGATCGAGACCATCAGTTAATTTGAGTGTGACATCAAAGCCACCATCAAGTGTAACGACAGTTGAACGAGCTTTAACTGTGATAGCAAATGAACGATTAACTTGTCCTTTGGCAGCGGTTAAATCGGTGATTTGTGTTGTGAAATCATTCGTCATTAAGAGCGCGGCATTTTCGATGGCAATATGATAATCGTCACCGATATGAGTCAACAAGAAACCATTGCTCTGTGAATAGCTATATGATTTGAAATAGACTTTGGCGCCACTTTCATAATCACTCTTTAATAAATCGATATAAGCACCGTTTTCATCTACGGTCGCCTCCATTCTGGCGCCATTGACGGCAGCGTAGGTAACACTGGATTGATTATAACGAATGCGTGTATACATTTTGCCCGAGATTTTAATATCATCGACAGATTTAACACTGGGCGTACCAGAATCAACTGTCATAGTGTATGAAACACTATAAGATTCGCCCGTCGCCGCTAAAGTATAATTAAAGTTAATATCATATTCTCCATCAGCGTATGATTCACCCGTTGTCGCATTATGCATCGGAATAATTGTGTAAGCGCGATGAGCGAGAACATTGTTTGAAATATAATCAGCGGAAACATGTGATTTATAAAGGGCGTAGTTTTCCGAGCCTTCTTCACTGGATCCAAACAAGGAATCAAACATATGATCAACGAGAACCACTTCACTTGTCGCCTTATTGGTTAAAGTGAGAGTGTTGGTCGTGACCGAGCGAGTGACGAATTGTTGAATAATCATCGTGTTGCTGGCCGAGTTATTGCCGATAATAATGTTGTCGGCACTGGTCTCACCAGTATAAGGATTAGTTCCGACAGCGGTGAGAGTATTTTTGTTGGAATCCTTCATGGAGAAAATATTCGTGGTGTTTGTGATAACACTATCCATCGAAACACTTTCCATATCGGGATAATAGCCGCTGACCCATCCGGAACGGAAATCAGCTTCGCTAAGACCTAAATTAGTGGAAGCGAGACTATTGACGATATCGGATTGATAAACTTTCCCTGCTTCTCTTTCAAAAGTGAAAGGTTCAACAGGAGAAGCCGCGGAATAATCGCCATAAAAACCATAGAAAGGAATGCTTAATCCCGCTTGTGAAGATTCACTAGGAGTGAGAACAACATATCCTTCAATGGAGCAGCCATTTTCAAAATAGGTGGCAATGGCTTCTTTTGCTTCGCTTGATAAAGAATAAGTATTCAATGTAATGGTGCTCTCGCCAGAAGCGATAGTCACTTCTTGAGTAAATTCACCGATGAGAGTATCGAGAATAGAGGCATAACTGCCGGTTAATTCGGAATAGCGTTCATCATCGTAAGTAGCGATAGAAGGACGATAAATGCTGACTTTAGCATTATAGGTAATGGCACTAGCGCTTTCATTATGAGCTAAGAATGATAAGGCGACATCGCCAGCGGCGATACTCGCGTTATTCTTGAGCTGAATTTTAGCTTTGCCAATGCCGGCGGTACCCGCATCATCCAAACCTTCTAGATAGACACTTGAAGTATCGGCGCTGGAAATATCAACCATTCCTGCTCCTTGAATGCGAACGCTGGAATAGTTTTCACCATATGCATCCTTGAGCGGAGTAGCAGTTGACATGATACGAGAAGATAATGATTCAGCATAGCCTTCGACATCTAAATGGTTAGAGAGAAGGAGAGCTTGGGCTCCACAATAGTTAGGAGTAGCCATGGAAGTGCCACTGAGATAACCATAGGCGGTGTCACTATCAATAACAGCCCCTTTAATATTTTGTCCAGGAGCAGCGATTTCGGGTTTTAACTCGAGATTATAAGTGGCTCCATCAGAAGAGAAGTTTGTAACTTGTCCAGCTGTGGGATTATCCGCAAAAGTATTAATTAAAACGGAGAGAATGCCACTTTCAGCATTATCAAATATCGTCTTATCACGATAGAGGACGGTCACGACAGGAACAGTAGGTTGATAACCATTGAAGTCCATGCGGAAAGTAAAATCGGTTTCACTGGCATCATTATTAATAATGATAACCGCAATAGCTCCATTGCTAACTGCGTTTTGCACTTTGGCCGTAAAGGTAATGTCACCACGATCAACAACGGCAATTTTGCCGGTGACTGAAATGCCACTATAATCAGCAGTATCACCAAAGTTAGGAATTTTAACCCAACTGAATTGACTTGTGCCACTCTCAGTTAAATCTTTGAGATGTCGCTCAGGCGTATAGGTAACATCACCATCGGAACTAGTATAGTTTGTGACTTGGTCGTTATAGGAAACATTGCTACCAGCGACGAGCATACATTCTTCGTAGAATTCCCAATTAGCTTGGGTGGCGGCCACGGTGGTGGCTCCGCTATTGTTGGCATAGGAAGAGATAATACCAGTTTCAACTTCGTCAGTTGACCAGTTTTCATAAGCGGTTTGAGCATACATGCCTTTACCAGAGTTACCCGCGGCGACGTTGACATTGATACCATTGGCTTGCATATCGCGAATAGTTGTTTGAACGATACTATTGCCATCAAAGTCATCTAAATCACTGCCGAGTGACATATTGATAATATCCGCGCCAATCTTGGAAGCATCTTCTAAGCCAAGCAAGATGGCGGTGTCATAAGCTCCAACACTGGCGGTGTAACCAGCCGTCGCGTCAGCTTCGTTTGGTGTATAGACCGTAAAGACTTTCATTAAAGCTAGTTGAGCTTTAGGAGCGATGCCTTGATAGGGTCCATCAGCAGCAATCATGCTGGCAACATGGGTTCCGTGTTCGCTAGCAGTGCTAGTGACATCATAATCTGGGGTTCCCAGACTATTTCTTACATCTGTATCGCCGCCGTAATCATAATAGAACGGGACTTTACTATTGTAATAGGTTGAGTGGGTGGCATCGGGTTGACCATGGAATCCAGCGGCCGAAATAATGGGCAGTAAGGATTCTTGTGTCACCTTGACACTGACACCGGAGTCAAGAGCGGTAAACGCCTCATGGCTTAATAAGAAGCAGGTGTCGAGAACAGCGACGAGAACTCCCTCTCCTTCGTTTGACGAACTAGGAGCGTTCATGGTCTCCGCTGAGGCATTATCAGATTCGGTATGAACCGCTGATAATAAAGCTTTGCTTTGTAAGGTAATTTCATCATCGACGCCATCGTTATAAGTCACACTATGGATCTTATTATAATCGACAGCTTTAACCCCATCGAGATGACGGATGTTCGAAACATAATCAGCAGGAACATCCATAATAACGGCACTGGTAATATTTGTTAAACGGTTAGTGACAGTGTAGTTATTAGTGACAGTGTTAGAAATCACTCTGAGCAAGCTATTCTGCTTTGCCAAAACAGATTCTGTGGTGAGACCATTTGTCGCTTCATCTAATTGAACGATAATGTGAGCGTCTTGTGGCGCTTTTTCTGTCTCATTCACATTGCTTAATGTGCTAGCGCCACCAATGGCAAAGACGACGCTAACTAATGCTAAGAGTATGGAATTTAGCATAACAATTCCTCCTTTCTTAAAAGAAAATAACTCATTAAAGAGTATTGTTTAATATTATATATTATTTTTTTAATAATGATAGAGAAAAGTTACAAATGTAATTATGAAGTTTTAAAAAACATTTGGTGATGACATTTTAAAACATAAGAAACTTGTTTCTTGAAATTGAAGAAACAAAGAAAATCATCATAGAGCATTTAAAAAGAGAAAGTAAAAAACGACGGCTGTGACTAAAAATAATAAGCCAAGAAAAAGAAAGGGCAAATAATAAAAGCCATGATCTTTTCTTTTTTCATATTTCTGTTCTTTATAATCAATTAAATCATTATATTTTTTTTCCATTTTTAGCGGGCGAAAGAAAATGTTTCCCATCTTGGCAAAGCCATAACCAATTGTGTCAAAGAAGCCAATATGAGAAACAGCAAGCAAACCTCCGATACTCAAAAATATAGCAGCTAAAATAAAAGCAGCATCAGACATAAGGTTAAAGGATGGTGAAGGATATAAAACATAGATATAGAGGAAAAAGAAACCCACACCAATCACTAAACCACCGAGGAGAAGAATGATGTTTGTTAGTAAATCGGCCCTAAATTTATTCATCAATTTTTTCATATTGTGATATTATCATTTCTACATACATTTGACATCATTTTTAATTAATTAACTTTTGATGATTAAGTGTGAAATGGAATATGTTAACATAAAAAAGAGGTGATCAATATGCCAATATGTCGAAATTGTGGAGCCCGAATATCGAAATTTGATAAAGATATTTGTCCCATCTGCGGAGCTAAGCGTCCCCTTGATGGTGTGAATAGTGAAACTGTGGAAGTAACATCCGAAATTGATGTGACTAATCCAGAGTTCGCGAATGCCAAACCTAAATCAAAGAAAGTAATGTTATTACTTTTTTGCCTTGTTGGTTTTTCAGGCGCTCAATTCTTTTATTTAAAAGAAAAGAAACTCGGTTTTCTTTGGCTCTTATTAAATCTCTTAATTTTAGGTGGCCTTGGTGTTTTCTTGTATTTCATCTCCTCTTTAACCTTTTATAGTTTTATTATCTCAACTGGCTTTGTTTATTTAATCAATATCATTTTGGGAATCGTTTATTTTAAAACGAGTAATCTCAAAGATGGCGTTGGAGAATTTGTTCGTTAATGCCACGTTATTTTGCCCCAATTATCAATCAGCAGGTGATTTTAAATGCTAATGATATTCATCATCTTTTACATGTCATGAGACTGAGAGTGCATGACAAAATAGAAGTGGTCGACCAAGGCAAAGTTTTTTGGTGTCAAATTGATTCTTTATCTCCTCTTTATATATCCGTAATTAAACAACTAGATGAAGATCGCGAGTTTTCTTATCCTGTAACACTACTTTTTCCTTTGGCAAAAAGTGATAAAATTGAATTCGTTCTGCAAAAGGCGACTGAATTAGGAGTAAGAAGAATTGTTTTGATAAGGACCAATCGATGCGTCGTCAAATTTGATGATGCCGATTTTATGAGAAAAAAAACCCGCTACGAAAAAATCATTGAAGAAGCTGCCGAACAATCTTGTCGTTTAGTTTTGCCAACTTTAGAAGGGGTTTATGATATTAACCATCTCCCTATCGATGTCTTGTCCTCAGCCAATTATGTGGCTTACGAAAAATTAAGTGATATTGATAGACCTTTTTCAACTTTAAAAGATAAATCTTCTGTCTCTTTTCTTGTTGGACCAGAAGGTGGACTCACCGAGGAGGAGATTGATAGTTTAAAGAAGCAAGGTTTTGCCTCAATTTCCTTAGGAAAAAGAATTTTGCGATGCGAGACTGCCGCCATTTACGGTTTAAGTGTGTTAGGATATTGGCTAGAGAAATAAAATGGGCATTTACGAACTTCTCAATAAATATCAGAAAAAAAGAAAAGCTTTTCAAAAGAGTGAAGAGTATCGTTTTTTCTTGGACAATCGAGAAGACTTAAATAAAATCAGTAAATTCTCTTTCTTATACGATAGTGATCTCGATGATTTTAATGTCATGCGTGCTAATTGCATTCTCTATGGTTTCCAAAACAAGGATCTCATCGAAAGAGAAGTGACTAATTTAAATAAATATCTTCCTTCTCACACAAAAACTGACAATAAAGTTTTTCGTCACGCCTTAGAGGAACGCTTAGTGGAATTGCCATATTTTATGATGAATCATGAAAAAATATACATTCCTTTTTTTTCCAAGGCTATTAACCTCATTTATGTTGAAGAACCAGAAAAACTCCTCCATCCTCCCTATCGTGAATTAATCAAGAGCTATGTCAATGCGATTGTCGATCCTTTTGATACTTATGGAGCGCAGTTATATAATTCGTATTTCACGCGTTTAGTAAAAGTTTATGACAACAATAAAGAAATCGCTTATTTCCATTATGATACGAATACTATTTACATCGTCAATTGTCAAGGTCGATTGGATGAAAAAATTGTTCTTTTCGATCGCTATATTAAACATATTAATGATCATCATATGCTCGAAAGAATTCATCCAGTTGTTGAAGCCTATTTCAATTACAACCGGGAAGAATTTATCCAAAATCTCTACCAAAATCAATTTATATCTGCCAAAATGCTCTCCATTATTAATCGAAAAACAAGGAAATAGAATTCATGAAATTTCGCGTTTTCTCTCTTGGTTGCAAAGTAAATAATTATGAATGTGCTGCTCTTTCTTCTTTAATGATAAAGGAGGGTTTTGTTGAAGATACCTCTTCGACACCCGATATCATCATTATTAACACATGTTCTGTCACCGCTACCGCTGATCAAAAATCACGACAACATATTCGTAAATTCATGCGCTTGTATCCTCGAGCCATTATTGTTGTTATGGGCTGTTATGCCCAAGGAAATAAAGTTTTTATCGCTGATGAAATTAAACCTACAATTTTAGTGGGAACATCCCATCGAAATGAAATTCCTTCATTGATAAAACAGTATCTAATTGATCATCAAAAGATTGTGAAAATTGATGATGATCCCCGCTCTTTTGATTATGAAGAATTTGGTCTTACTTCTTTTTCTGAGAATACGCGCGCTTATTTAAAAATTGAGGATGGTTGTAATAATTTTTGTACCTATTGCATTATTCCTTATCGTCGAGGAAAGCTTCGTTCGCGGCTTCCTGATCACGTAATCAAAGAAGCTCAATATCTCGTCACTCAAGGCTATCAGGAGATTGTTTTATCGGGTATTCATGTCGGAGGATATGGTCAAGATCTAAAAAATATTAATTTTAGTGATTTAGTTGAGCAATTACTTGATATTCCTCATCTTTCTTCTCTTCGAATTTCCTCAATCGAAGAAAGTGAAATCGATGAGAAACTAATCAATTTATTAAGAGATAGACCCAATTTAGCTAAGCATTTGCATATTCCCCTTCAAAGTGGTTCGTCTTCGGTTTTAAAAAGAATGGGACGTAAATATTCTCCTGAAACTTTTTTAGCCAAGATACAAAAAATTAAGGATACTATTCCAAACATCGCTTTATCAACTGATGTCATTGTTGGCTTTCCACAAGAAAGTGAGGAAGAATTCAATGAGACATCTCACTTTATTCAAACCTGTGGATTTCATCAATTGCATGTCTTTCCTTATTCGGCAAGAGGAGGAACACCTGCTGCTCGCATGAGTGGGCAAGTATCTCCAATCATCAAGTCAGATCGCGTCAATAAATTGATGAATCTCTCACAAAAACTATGGGAAGAATATACTTCGCGTTTTGTCAATCAAAAGGTCACTGTTTTAGTGGAGAAATATACCCAAGGCTTAAATATTGGTCATACTTCTAATTATATTGAAATTGGTGTTCCTTCTAATGAAGGAATGGTGGGAAAACAAATTGAAGTAATATTGAAAAAAGATATGATTATAACAAAGTAAATTTAATTTATTTAGAACTTGTCAAAAAATGGCTTGACGAGACCTTATTCTATTAATATAATTAATGGCGTTGTAAAGGGAGGATATCGCTATGGCAGTCCCACAAAGACGAATTTCGAAAACAAGAAAAAGATTAAGAAGAACTCATTTTAAATTAAATGTGTCTGGTTTAGTTACTTGCCCTAATTGCGGCACGATGATTAAATCTCATCATGTTTGTCCAAAATGTGGTTTCTACGATGGCAAAGCTGTTTATTTAAATGGTAAAGTCGTCACGAAAGATGCTGAGAAAAAAGCCGCACAAGCGGGTAAAAAATCGACTCGCAAACCAGCAAAAAAATCATCTAGTGTCAAAGCCGAACCAAAGGCTGAATAAAGATTAGGTCGTATGACCTTCTCTTTTTGTTTATAATGATAGAAGAGGAAATTGATATGAATTACAATAAACTAATTGATCACACCTTGCTTAAACAAGATGCTACTCCTGAACAAATCATTCAACTTTGCAATGAAGCAAAGCAATTTGATTTCATGAGTGTTTGTGTTAACCCTGCTTATGTTCCACTCGCTAGCGAATGTTTAAAAGATAGCGATGTGAAAGTTTGCACAGTGATTGGTTTTCCACTCGGAATGAATCTCACTAAGACCAAAGTTGAAGAAGCGGAATTAGCTCTTAAAGAAGGAGCGGATGAAATTGATATGGTTATCAATGTTGGTATGCTAAAGGCTGGACATGACGATTATGTGCAAGAAGAAATCGCTCTATTAAAGCAGGCCGCGGGAAAACGTGTTCTAAAAGTTATCATCGAAACATGTTTATTAACTGATGAAGAAAAAGTTCGCGCTTGTCTCGCTAGCAAAAAAGCGGGAGCGGATTTTGTCAAGACCAGTACAGGATTTTCCACTGGTGGTGCGACCACTCACGATGTTGCTTTAATGCGCGCAACAGTCGGTCCTGATATGGGAGTGAAAGCCTCAGGCGGCGTTCGCACTCACGAGGATCTCTTAGCGATGGTTGAAGCGGGAGCCTCTCGTATTGGAACAAGTCACGGTTGCAAAATAATTTAATCATTACGATGAAGAAGAGGAGGACGGTGTCGTCCTCTTTTTTTCATGTTGCTTTTTATTTATAAACAAGTCTATAATAGACAAAGCGAAAGCCAAAGGGAGGTGAACACAATGCCAAAGACTGCAGTTCGTGAAAACGAAACATTAGATGATGCCCTTCGCAGATTCAAACGCCAAGTCAGCAAAGCGGGAACTATCCAAGAGGCCCGCAAGAGAAAATTCTTTTTAAAGAAGAGTCTCAAAAGAAAAGTTAAGAGTGAAAACGCTCGTCGTAAAAATCGCAAATAACTTTTGACAGGGTTAAGTCCCTGTACATCGCGGGGTAGAGCAGCTCGGTAGCTCGTCAGGCCCATAACCTGAAGGTCAGTTGGTTCAAATCCACTCCCCGCAACCAAATAAAAAATAAGCACAGACTATTAATTAATCTGTGCTTTTATTTTTTAATAAAATATAGTTAACGGTAAGAACATTGCTATAGAAGACAAAAAGAATTAAAAATGACAATTTTTGAAGTTATGAGGTCAATAAATTTATTCAAAAAAGAAAAAAACGAATTTAATGCATAAAGCATATTTATTTGTTAATTAAGTTGAAAATTAATTTATGTATTAAATTTCTTCAATTTTCTTCCACGAATCAGCGAGAACTTTGACTTTTTCTTTTGCCTCTTCTTCGCTGAGATTTTGCGATAGAAAATTATGAATAAGATCAGCGATTTCAATCGCTTGTTGTCTGGTGCATCCTCGCGTGGTAGTAGCGGCAAAACCGATTCTGATACCACTTGTTTTGTTGGGCTTTAAAGTATCATTTGGAATCATGTTTTTATTAGTGGTGATGTTAATTGATTCAAGTTTCTTCTGCGCTTCTAAACCATTCATCCCATAAGAATCAAGGGTATTTAAAAGGAAGAGATGATTATCAGTCCCACTGACAAGAGCGCCGAGGCGTTTGAATTCTTCCTGACAAGCTTTGGTGTTATCAATCACTTGCTGAGCATATTCCTTAAAAGCATCGGTCATTGCTTCTTTAAAGCAGATAGCTTTTGCCGCGATGATGTGTTCCAATGGTCCGCCTTGATAGAAAGGAAAGACAGCGGAGTTGATTTTCTTAATTAATTCTTCGCTATTAGTGAGAATAATGCCACCTCGCGGTCCTCTTAAGGTTTTATGAGTGGTGGAAGTGACGACATCGGCGTAAGGAACAGGATTCATGTGAACGCCACCAGCGACTAAACCAGCAATATGGGCCATATCGACCAAGAAATAGGCTCCGACTTCATCAGCAATTTGACGGAATTTTTTAAAGTCGATAGCGTAAGGATAAGCGCTATATCCCGCCATGATAAGGTCAGGCTTCTCTTGGATGGCAATCTGGCGAATTACGTCATAATCAAGTTTTCCCTCTTTATTAAGAGGGTAAAAAACAAATTGATAGAAATGTGAAGAAAAACTGACGGGAGAACCATGAGTTAAATGGCCACCATCATTTAAGACGAGAGAAAGAATTTTTCCTCCTTCAGGCAATAAAGCGCGATATGCTTCTGCATTAGCTTGGCTACCGCTGTGTGGTTGGACATTGGCGTATTTCGCTCCAAATAGTTGACAGAGCCGATCAATGGCGACATTTTCGATTTTATCGACGAATTCACAACCCCCATAATAGCGATGTCCTGGGAAACCCTCTGCGTATTTATTTGTTAAAATGGAGCTGCACGCTTCGCGCACTTCTTGGCTCGCATAGTTTTCGCTCGCGATTAACTCAATGCCATTATTTTGACGATCAGTTTCTTTTTTAATGATTGATGCAATTTCTTTGTCCATATCTCTTACCTCGCTTTTTATTCTAGCAAAAAGACCCAGTAAATTAGAATCAAATATTCATTTTTTGAATTCTGTTAAATTTAATTCTAATCAATATAAAATTGATTGAAATCCATGGTTTGGTGAGAAGTCAATTCTTGATAAAGTTTTACACCTTTAAGCCCTTATGATAAAATCAAGAAGTTGAAAACCGTTGATGTTAACTATCGTTGGCAGTGAGGACTAATTATGTGTGGAATTGTTGGATGTATTGGCAAAATTGATACGAAGGAATATCTCTTGTATGGTCTCGAGACTCTCGATTATCGCGGATACGATTCCGTCGGGATGGCTTATTTAGATCATGGACATATCAAACTTTTAAAAACTTTAGGCTCCGTGCAAAATCTCAAAGAGATGGCTCGTGATCCAATCGATAGTCAATTAGGTATTGGACATACTCGATGGGCGACCCATGGTGTACCTTGCGTCGCTAATGCTCATCCTGTTCAGTCGATGCACAAAGTGGTAACGCTTGTTCATAATGGTGTCATTGAAAACTTTCAAAGTCTGAAACAAGACCTCCTTTCTAAGGGCTATACTTTTATGGGAGACACGGACAGCGAAGTTATCGCTGATCTCATCGAAGATAAATTAAGGGCAAATACTAGTGTTTCTCTTGTTTTACAAGAGGTGGTCCAGCAATTAAATGGCAGTTTCGCTTGTGTCATCATCATTGATAATGATTTTGATCATCTCTATGTCATCAAGCGCAGTTCGCCCTTGTTAATTGCCGAAGGAGAAGGCTTTTATCTCTTAGCGAGTGATGCTCTCCCCTTAGTGAAATATGCCACCAAAATTCTCGATATTCCTGATGATACTATCGCGATTATCGAGAAAGATAATTGCCAGCTTTTTAATATTGGCCTTGAACCAATTGAAAAAGTTTTCGTCACAAGAGATCCCAATCTCGTCTGTCGTGACTTAAATGGCTATCCGCATTATATGCTGAAGGAAATTGAAGAGATTGAAACTGTTATTCGCCGTCTGATGATTACTTATCATCCTGGCAATCATTTTGCTTTTGATCCGAAATTAATACAATCTATTCAAGATAGTGACAGTATTATCTTTTTAGGTTGTGGAACGAGCTATCACGCTTCCTTGGTGGGCGCTCGGTATTTCCGTCATATTGGGAAAACGGCCTCCACTTTTATCGCTAGTGAATGGGCATTTTATCCTCAAATAATGGGAAAACGGCCTTTTATTATCATGCTTTCTCAATCGGGAGAAACAGCGGATTTAATCCATTGCTTTAAAGTAGCAAAAGAAAGAGAACTTGAAGTTTTACTCATCACTAATGTCAAGGGTTCAACTTTGGAAAGACAAGCTGATTATTCCATCTATTTAAACGCTGGTTTAGAAATTTCAGTCGCCTCCACGAAAGCGTATGCGGCGCAGGTAGCCGCTCTCGCCTTACTTACGAACGCGAGTCAGGAGCGCCATAATATCATTCGTGATTTGAATGATTGCTGTCGGGTTATTTCTGAAATTAGAACTGATTTCAAAGCTAAAATTCGAAAGATGGCGGAACAATTAAAAGATCATCATGATATCTATTTTCTCGGTCGCGGTTATGATTACGATTTATCCTTAGAAGCTTCTTTGAAGCTAAAGGAGATTAGTTATATCCATTCGGAAGCTATTCCAGGAGGAGAATTAAAACATGGTCCTATCGCTTTGATTGAGCCAGGAACTCCTGTCTTAGTCTTTATTACCGATGATGTGACGGCTTCTAGCATGCGAAACAATGTTCAAGAAATTAAAGCACGTGGTGCTAATGTCTTTGTGGCGACGACAAAAAAACTCGCTCAACCATCTGATTTTTTTGTGGTCGATGATTATAAACGCTATCTCTCCAGTGTCGCTATCTCTTCTCTTGCCTTTTACTTCGCTTATTATGTTTCAGTCAGCAAAGGTTTAAATGTCGATAAACCCCGCAATCTCGCTAAATCTGTCACCGTTGAGTGACATTAACCTATCACTTATTTTTTAGAAAGGAAACCTTATGGTCATTACAATCATTTCTGATGTCTTAGGAACCGCGAATAATGGAACGACATTAGCAACCTTAAATTTAATTAATTCTCTAAAAGCCAAGGGTCATGTGGTACGTGTCCTTTGCTGCGATAAAAACTATGCTGGGAAGGAAAATTATTTCATCATTCCAACGGTTAATTTTTGGATTTTTAATTCTTATGTTAAACATAATGGTGTCAGTCTCGCTAAAGTTGATCAAGAAGTTCTACAAAGAGCTATTGATGGCGCGGATATTGTCCATTCCTTTTTACCTTTCGCCGCTGGTCGAGCCGCAGCTCGTTATTGCTTAAAGAAAAAGATACCTTTTACTAGTGGCTTTCACGCTCAAGCGGAAAATTTGACTAGTCATGTTTTCTTGATGAATTTTAAATTAGCCAATTCCGCTGTTTACCGCAATTTTTGGAAACATTATTATTGTATGTGCGATGCGATTCATTATCCGACGGCTTTTATTCGCGACTATGTTCGCCGCTTTATGAAAGGCCCAATTCCTTATACGATATCCAATGGTGTTGATATGTCACTTTTCAATAGAAAAGAAAAAACTATGAAACCTGATGAATATAAAGATAAATTTGTCATTGTGATGTCGGGAAGATTAAGCGCTGAGAAGAAGCAGATTTTGCTTTTAAAAGCCGCTAGGAAATGTAAACATAGGAATGATATTCAATTGATTATCGCCGGTGGTGGTCCAAAAGACAGGATGCTTAAGCGATGGGCAAAACGACATTACAAAAAGAACTTGCCAATCATTAAATCTTTTCAGCATGAGGATTTGCACAATATTTTGTTGAGCGCTGATTTATATGTTCACACTTCTTTAATTGAGATTGAAGCTATTTCTTGCATTGAGGCACTAGCTTGTGGTTTAGTTCCCATCATCTCTAATTCTCCTCGTAGTGCCACAAGTAAATTCGCTCTTTTGCCACAATCTTCATTTACTTATTATTCTTCATCTGATTTAGCTCGTAAAATTGATTGGTGGATAGATCATCCTGAAGAAAGACACCAAGCAGCGCAAAAATATGCACAATTTGCCCAGCAATTTGATGTTAATATTTGCATGGATCAAATGGAGCAAATGCTCATTCAAACAAAGGAAAATTATACGGGCAAAAAGCCGTGGCTTAAAGGCAAAAAAGCTCATCAAATTTAGATTTTATTAGATAAACGAGAGAATTATGTCCACCTTTTCCTCATCTTCTTTTTTCGCTAATCGTGAAATTATATTTCATCTTGATAAAATCTCGTATAAAATAAGATAACATTATGAACAAAATTAGCCTTGTTTTCTCTTTATTTTTTAGTTCTCTATTTCTCATTGGCTGTCAATATGAAACCATTATTTCAACGAGTGAAGCGCGAAGCCAATTAGAGGCGATTTATGATGCTCAAGAAGTTAATAAGGAGCCTCTTTTATTTGCTATTGACGAGGTAAGTGTTACTTCGCATGAAAATAGCACTACGGAGAATGCTCATTATCAATCAATCGTCAATCAAGCGAATACTTATTATCACTATTTAGCCTATATCACTAATGCTGATGGAGAGGTAACAACGGATTATGAATATTTTGCTTTTATTAAGAATGATCAATATTATACAGTAGTTAGCCGTCTTACCAAAGATGGCCAATATGAGAAATTTTATTATGTTTCGCAAGCGAGCGACGCTCTTGTCGATAAAGATTTTTCTTCTCAAATATATTCTGCAGTCGAAAATTATCGAGGTACTGACTATCAAATTCTCTTTCTCGATGAAGAAAGTGGCCTATTAGCCAATAATGTCAATCTCGATTATACTTATTTTAATATACAGGCTTCTTCTTCTCGCGATGATTCTTTAACGATTAATTATCGTCTCATTGATCAAGAGGATAATACTATTGTTGCGGAAGTATCTTGGGAGGAATATTATCTTCGTCATACTGAATATCAATCTTCTCATGATGATGATTATGTTAAGACTGTCACTAACTTCTCCACTGAAGTGGAATTAGAATATCCCCTTTTAAATAATTACATCCTTATTAGCTAATATTTTCTTTTAATATATATTATTTTTATGATTGTTAAATAAAAAAGCATTATTGTATGAAGTTTATTTTCTAATGCTATAATTAAACTTAGAAAAGGAGAATATTGATATGGAATTAAAAGGTTCTAAAACAGAACAAAACTTGCAGACAGCATTTGCTGGTGAATCACA
>Ga0265294_10006022_pt1 | contig 14664 bp, 16 predicted proteins | sample MunlanPumphouse3_FD_192504 | JGI IMG/M metagenome (GOLD analysis project Ga0265294, IMG submission 192504) | Groundwater microbial communities from a municipal landfill in Southern Ontario, Canada - Pumphouse #3 | ecosystem: Environmental > Aquatic > Deep subsurface > Groundwater | place... | reverse complement strand
TGGGTCAACTTTTGGAATTATTAGATAAAATAAGAATAATATAATTAAAATAAGTGGGACTAAAAAAACACCAACTTCCTTTGGCATGTAATCATCAACTACACCTTTTTGATTCCAATGGGATGCAATGTCATCAGGTAAACGTGGGTAGGCAATTACACCTAAAATTATAGATATTAATATTATTCCTATTAAAAAAATATATGTGACTTTTCCTCTATTCATAATCATTCTTATTATTAATTTTATATATACTATTTTATATGCTTTTATTTTTAAATGTTATGTGTTATTAAGTAGTTATGTTATATAAAAAATTTATTTTAATAATTCTATTTTTATTATTATTTTCTTCAATTGTAAGTGCAGAAACAGGAAATAGTTTAAATTTTGATGCAATTAAAGGTAAGGTTATTGATGTTGATATAAATATTGAATACCCAATAATCATTAATAGTTATGAGAAAGGAAATTCATTAACTTTTAAAATGCCAATTCCATATCATTCAAGAAACCAAAAAGCAATTACCTCTGCCTATTATTTTAATAAAGAAAATGAAAAAATATTTGCTGAAATTGAAGAAGATATTTTTGGAAATTCTATAGCTATCTTTAATATATCTAATATTGATAAGAACAAATATCTTTTTTATGTAAATTCAAATATTAAATCAGAAAATAATATTATTTTTTCTAAAAATATTTTTAATCTTTCAAATGATATTAATGAGTTTGTGGACTATAAACTTCCAACTAAAAATATGCAATCTGATAAAAAAGAAATTATATCTCTTGCAAATTCAATTAGTAGAGGTGATAATGCTTTAGAAGAAATTGTAAACATTACAAATTGGGTACACCAAAATATAGAATATGATTTAGCTTATGGGGATAGTATAGAAAATTCAATATCTGTGTTATCAAATAGAGCTGGAGTTTGTGACGAATTTGCAAATTTAACAGGAGCATTACTTAGAGCAAGGGGTTTTCCTGTGAAATATATTTCCGGTTTTGCAAATAGTACCTTAAGTTGGCAACCACATGCTTGGTTGGAGGTGTATGTCCCTGGGCAAGATTGGATACCAGTTGATCCTACCTATGGAGAGGTAGGTTTAGTTGATGCTAGTCATATTGTTGTTTCTAAATCCTATGATGCAAGTGATATTAAAGATGTGATAACAACAACAAATACAGTTGACATAAGCTTTGGAGAAAAAAATAATAATTTTGTAATTAATAATCAAAGTAGTTATTCTGATAATGGTTATTCAAACATATTAAATATCAATTTAGTTTCTGAAAAAAAATATAAGCAAAATAGTGCATTTACAATAACTGTTAAGGTAAAAAATACAAATGTAAATCCAATTACTAATCTTTTAATTTTAAAAACAAATACTAATTTTACACAAATTTATCCAAAATCCAATGAATTTATAATTTATTTAGCACCATTAGAGGAAAAAGAAATAATCTATTATTATATTCTTCCAGAAACAGATGTAGCTGTAAGTTACCCATATATTCTTGCAACTCAATTTAAAGATTTTGAAGGCTCTGTAAATGTTTACCCTAATCAAGGGCTTTATGAAGATGCCTTTTTCATTTTAGATCCAATTTTTTATTTTAAAGATAATTCTTTATTTATGGAACAAGATATAATTAATCATACTAAAGAAAGTAAAAATTTAATTTTTGATTTTAATATTAATAATAAGGCATCTAATCAAGTAGTAAATCTAGAACCTAATAAAATTATTTATTTTGATAAAAATATTGGTGTTTTTTTAGAAGGGTTTTTTAATTATAAGATCTCAGGAGATTATGATTATGAAAATAAAATTACAATCTATTCAGATAGAATAGTTGTAGATGTAGCTGATGAAAATTATGAGAATAATAATTTAGATGCAGGAAATAATTTAGTTTCTACTGTTGATGGTAATAGTGATGTTTGGAAAGATATTAATAAGGAAATTAATGAGGCAACTAATAAATCAGAAGTAAATAGAACTATGATATACATTATATTAGTTTTTTTCATTCTAATAATAATTTTGATAACGATCTTAAAGCCAAAAAAACCAAAAAAGCCAAAAAAAGAAGAAATTATTAAACAAAAAATACATGATTCTTTAAAAAATAATTATTACAATGATAGTTTTATAATTTCTGATAATCCAAATAAATAATTTACATTTTGGTAATTATCAACCTAAACCATTTATAAATTTAATTTAGTATAAATATATGTATTAACTTAATTTGAAAAATAAAATTAGAATAAATAGCACTCGTAGTATAGTGGTTAGTATGGGAGCTTGCCAAGCTTTCGGCTCGGGTTCGAATCCCGGCGAGTGCATAATTACTTATGATATTATGTCTAAAAATAAACAACTAATTAAAGATAAGGTTCATTATTTAGTTGACTTTGCAGTTTCTGAATTTAATTCAGATAAGCCAAATCCTTATGTTTATGATTATGTAAAGTTAAGTTTCAAACTTGCAAAAACAATTAATTACAGAATCCCAAAACAGATACATAGAAAGGTATGTAAGAAATGTAACTCTATAAGAAATATAGAAAATACAAAAATTAGAACCGAAAGAAGAAAAGTAAATGGTGTTTATAGAAAGTATATTAAAATAAATTGTTTATCTTGTGGAAATATTAAAAAAATTGCAATTTAAGGCATATAATTTTTAGTAAGTTTCTTAAAGAAACATATTTAAATAGAACTCTACTTATATTATATAATAATTATAAAATTATAATAAAATAATAGATTAAAAAAAATAAAACAAGTCTGTTTTTTAAAATTATACAATAATTTTGAGAAGTTATTATGAACAGATATTTACTATGAGGTGAGTAACTTTGACAAGCGTTCAAGATGTTTTAGCACATCCATTAATTGAAAAAATTGCAAATGATTTAAAAGAAAATAAAAAATTAAAGGCACCTGAGTTTACTTTATTTGTAAAAACAGGAAGCCATAGACAAAGAGCTCCTGACAACCCAGATTGGTGGTTTATTAGAATGGGTTCTATTTTAAGAAAAGTTTATGTATCTGGTCCAGTAACTGTTAAGTCATTAAGAGCATATTATGGTGGAAAGAAAGAAAGAGGGGTTAGACCTTCTAAATTTAGAAGATCTGGTGGAAAGATTATAAGAGTTTGTTTACAGGAACTTGGAAAATTAGGTTATATAAAAATTTCTGATGATAAAAAAGGAAGAGTAATTACTCCACAAGGACAGAAATATTTAGATTCTTTAGCAGGTTTAGTTTATAAGGAAAATTCTTCTAAGAAAGAAACTATAGCACCCAAAAAGGAAATTAAAATTAAAAAAGAAGACATTAAGAAAGAAGTTCCTAAGGAAGACATTAAAAAAGAAGACATTAAGAAAGAAGTTTCTAAGGAAGAACTTAAAAAAGAAGACATTAAGAAAGAAGTTTCTAAGGAAGAACTTAAAAAAGATAATAATGATGAATTAAAAAAAGTAAATTCAGAAAAAAATTAAATTTTTTATTTTTGAGATAGAGAGTTAAAAGAATTTTTAATTTCTCAAAGAAAAAAAATAGGTCCAGGTTACATGAATACTCCTGTTTGGATTATACAAAAAGCAGGAAAGAGAATTTGGAATAGAAGACAAAAAAGGAATTGGAGAGAAACAGAGTTTGGTGCCCAATACAGAGCATTAGTTCTAAAACAAGAGGTTCTTAAAGACAAAAATACAAAAAAAAGTGGGAAAAGAACAAAGAAACTTAAATTAACTTCAAAGAAGAAAATTAGAACAAGAAACACAACAGTAATTCCTAAAAAATTTATTAAAAAATGAGAGTGAATTTTTATGCCACAAGAAAATTATATAATACCACTACAAAAAGCTTATGATAAACCAAGAACTAGAAGAGCAAATGTTGCTATTAGTTTGATTTTTGATTTTATAAATAAGCATACAAGAAAAAAGAAAGAAGATGTGATTCTAACAAAAGAAGTTAATGAATTTATTTGGAGTAAAAGTATAGAAAATCCTCCAAGGAAAATTCCAGTTTCTATTAGAATAAAAGATGATAAGGTTTATGTTTTTTTAAAAGGATCAAAAGAAATTGAAACCTTTTTTAAAAAGGACACTGAAGTTAAAAAGAAATCTTTAAAAGAAAAAGTTACTGAAATTAAAGAAAATATACAGGAAGGTCCAAAAGCAGACAAGAAAATAAAAACTGAAGCAAAAGTAGAAATTCCTGTTTCTAAATCTAAAAAGGAAAAAGCTCCTTTAGAAGAAAAGGAAAAGGAAGTAACTACCAAAGAGTCTGAAATTAAAAGAGATCCTGTTAAAGAAGAGCCTGTAATTAAAGAGGGTACCTTAGAAAATAATAAGGAACAAATAAAATGAGAATAAAAAAAGCAAGAATAAACAACTCCCCTTATCTAGGAGTTAATTCTTATTGTAATGATGAAATTTGTTTAGTTCCAAATAATATATTCCCAAAAGAAGAAAAAATATTTAAAGAATATTTAGATGCAAAAGTTGTTAAAATAAATATTAATCAATCCCCTTTGCTTGGTGTATATTCAATTGGTATTAAGGATAAGTTAGTTATAGGTGCAGAATCAATTAGTAATTATGAACTAGAAATATTAGAAAAGGAAGGTTTTAAATTGAAATTTATAACTGATTATAATGCTCTAGGAAACCTAATTGCTCTTAATTCTAATTATGGAATTGCTTCTCCATTATTATCAGATTCTACAATTGCAGAGATCTCTAAATTTTTAAAAATCCCAATTGAGAAAAAACAATGCGTGGAACTAGATTTGCCTGGAAGTTCAGTTTATGTAAACGATTCCTTGTTCTTAGTAAATCCTTCTATCTCTGAAAAAGAATTTAGATACTTGCAAAAGAAATTTAAAGTTCCAGGAATTGCAACTACCCTAAATTATGGTGGTTCATTTGTTGGAAATGATGTTGTTGGTAATTCTAAAGGATTACTTGTTGGTGCAAACACAAGTAATATTGAGTTACAAAAAATTGATAGTCGTGTAGTTTAGGTATAAGAAATATATAATTATTTAAAAATTAAGGTGATATTTTATGGTAGCAGAAAAAGATGTTAAAAAAATCAGACTAAATAAAGAACAAACAATTTCATTATATAGATCCAAAGAACAAGAATTAAAAAAGATATCAGATAAGTTAGAAGAAATTGATAACTTATTGTTAGAAATTAGAAAAGCAGAACAAACCTTAACTGAAATTATGAATATTAAAGAAAAAGAAAATATTCTTGTAAACATTGGTGCTGGAGTTTTAGTAAATTGCGTTATAGAAAATAAAAAAGATGTAAAAATAACATTACCTGGTAACATTATTGTAGATAAAGATACTAACCTAATTTTAGAAGACATTAAAAAAAGAAAAACTGAATTAACAGATATTAGAAAAAAATTTGTTGAAAGTTATCAAAATAATGTAAGAACAATTCAGCAAGTTTCAAAAGCAATTGAACAAATGAATTCTGAGAAGGCAAATGAGACTGGAAAAGGACTTGTTAATTAGTGTCTTTTTTAATTTTTATTTTTAATTAATTTTAATTTTCAAAAATCATTTTTTATTCCTTTTATAATAGATAATAAATTATAAGTAGACTATTTAAAAAAGGTATTTACTTAAAAGCTTTGTTTTATTAATTATTATTATGTTATAAATTATAGTCTTAAAAATCATTAGTGACAAATTATGTTTGGATTATTAAAAAAGAAAATAAAAGGATTTGCTGATAAGGTTTTTGGAAAATCTCAAGAGAAAGCCGAAGAAGTTGATTCTCAAGAGCATTTAGAAGTTAATCTTCAAGAAGATTTAGAAACTAAAGAAGAAGAAACTTCTAAAACTATAAAAGAGGATTTGTTTACAAAAGATTTACAATCTGAATTAGAGAATACAATATTAGATGAAAAAATAATTGATAAAGAATTTAGAAAATTAGAAGAACCTATTGAGGAAATTAAAGAGGATATCCCTAATAAAAATGAATTCTTTAAAGAACCTATTTTTAAAAAAGAAGAATCTGTTAAAAAAGAAAATTCAAAAGAAGAAATTGGTTCTGTAAGAAAAATTGAACCAGAAAAAGAAATTGAAAAAATAGTTAGAGAACCAAAAATTAAAAAGGAAATTCCAAGAGTAGAAAATAAAGCACCAGCAGGAATTTCCCTTTCAAAAAAAGATATAGAAACAGTTAAAAAAAGGGTAGTTAATTCTTTTGATTCTTCAAAAGAATATAAAGATCTCACAAGGGAACAAAAAGAAATTAAAACAGGAAATGTAAGTAAACTTAAATCAATCTTTTCATCAAAAATAAAACTTTCAGAAAAAGAAATTACTGATTTTTTAGAGGATTTTGAATTTTCATTATTAGAGGCAGATGTCTCTATTGATTCTGCATCAGCAATCATTTCTAATTTAAAAGAAAATCTAACTAAATCCTCCTTTTCTAAAAATAATCTTTTAGAAGATATAAAATCAGAAATTAAAAAAGCTCTTCTAAAATTGTTAGATGTTGATTGTGATATTAATAATTATTTTCCTAAAGAGGCTTTACAAGGACCATTAATAGTTCTAATAATTGGACCAAATGGAGCTGGAAAAACAACAACAATTGCAAAGCTTGCAAATAAATTTAAAAAAGAAAATAAATCAGTTGTTCTTTCATCATCAGATACCTTTAGAGCAGGAAGCATTGATCAATTAGATATTCATTCACAAAGATTAGGTGTTAGAATTATCAAGCAGAAATATGGTTCTGACCCAGCAGCAGTTGCATTTGATTCTGTTGCATCTGCCAAAGCACATGGTAATGATATTGTTTTAATAGACACTGCTGGAAGACAAGACACAAATGTTAACTTAATGCAAGAGCTTTCAAAGATAAAAAGAGTTGTAAAGCCACACCTTACAATTTATATTGCAGAATCTCAAAGTGGGCAAGCAATTGTTGAACAAATTGAAAAGTTTGATAAAGAAATTGGAGTTACAGGTGTTATCTTAACTAAGCTAGACACTGATCCAAAAGGTGGAACTGCAATTTCAATTTTACATGATCTTAAAAAACCAATTTTTTATGTTGGAACTGGTCAAGAGTATGATAATTTAGAAGAATTTTCTTCAAAGTACATTCTTGAAAGAATTGTATAAAATTATATCTCTTTTTATAATTTTTTTTTATTTTCTTAAACTAATATATTGATTTTTATGGAGAAAAAGGAGCTAATTGTTGTAAACAATAAAGAGTATGTTATTGACATCTATTTAGAAAGAAGAAGAAATGCATATTTATCAATTGGTAAAAACATAACTATAAGGTTACCAACTTTTTTAAAAAAAGAAAAACAAGATTTACATATTGAAAAATTTAAATTAAAAATAATTAAATACTTACAGAAAAATCCAAGCATTGATTTTAAGAAAAAGGAATATTTAGATAATCAAACTTTTAATATCTTAGGAGAAGTTTATGTTTTAAAATTAAATGTAGTAAAAAATAAAAGTGCAAAAGGTAAATTAGTGTTTAATAATTTAATGTTAGAACTTCCCTTTGATCTTTCAAGTAGCAAAAAAACAAAAGTAATTTCTATTTTAGTAAATAAATTATTATCACATAAATATTTGACATTTATTAAAAAAAGAGTAGATTACTATAATAATCTTTATTTTAAAAAAGAATTAGGAAAAATAAGTTTGAAAAAAGCAACATCTAAGTTAGGAAGTTGCACAATTGATAGCAATTTAATGTTTTCAACAACCATTTTATTATTTCCAGAAGACATTAGAGATTATATAATTGTTCACGAACTAGCACACACAATTGAGCACAACCATTCAAAAAGATTTTGGGCAATTGTAGAAAGAATTATTCCAGATTATAAAGATAAAAAGAAGTGGATAAAAAATAATACAATTAATCTAGAAATTTAATTATTTTTATCTTTTTATTCCTTTTTATTAAAAGATTTTTTAATATGTTTCTTAAATTGTTCAATTGCTTCTTTTTCACTTTTTAGAGTAGGTAATTTTTTTTGCTTTATTCTATCTGATGTTTTTGTTTTAACTTTAGGTTTTATTGGTCTTCTTGGTGGCATAATATCTTCTTTTTAATTTTAATTATTTTTTTTAATTTATAGATTAAGTTGATATTATATTATATAATGAATTTCTTTATAAATGTAATTGTGAGGCACTTAAGTATTTAAAAATTATAAATAAGTAAATAAGTTATACTTTTACCTTATATATTTTTTAAAAGAATAAAATTATGTTTTTAATTTTCTTACAATTTGCTACTAAAAACATATAAATTATATACTTTTACTACTAAATAATTCTACTTTTATTTTTGTGTGAGTTTGTATAGTAACTTATATTCATTTTGATAAACTTTTGATCCGGTTAGTATAAATAAAGTTGAGAAAGTTGTAGGTTCCTCTTTGGATATGTTGTTTCCTGATAGGCGTATTAGTAAATCAACTGGATTTTATTTATCAGTTTCTAAACAAACAAAGGAATTATACTTATATCTTTTAGAACTTTTTAAGACTTAGTGTTTTTATTTTTGTAAGGTAAAGTTAATGTGGAAAGAATTGTTGAAAAGAAATGTTTTGGGTTTTGAAATATAAACTTATTTTTAATTTTAATGCTATATGGTACTAAAAACATATAAATTATATACTTTTGATACTAAATAGCTCTATTTATAAATATATTTGTTTTAATATATATGGTTATTTTAATGGAAACAAAATCAAATTTAAAAGAACTTAAAGAATTTTATAGAAACTTTACTAAAGTTAGAGAATGGGATAAGTATCATACTCCTAAAGATCTTTCTATTGCTATTTCAATTGAAGCAGGAGAATTACAAGAACATTTTTTGTGGAAATCAAATGATGATGTTAAAGAAATGTTACAAAATCCTACTAAAAAAGAAAAAGTTGTAGAAGAACTTGCAGATGTTTTTGCTTATGTTATTAGAATGGCTGATATTTTAGATATAGACATTATTAAATCATTTTATGAAAAAATGGAAAAGAATCACAAAAAATATCCAATTGATAAAATCAAGGGCAATTTTAAAAAATATAATGAAATTTGAAAATAAGATATATTAATTAATGAGTAATTATGATTAAAAAATATTTAATTTTATTTATTATTATAATAGTTATTATATCTGTTTTTTTAATTTTTAATAGTTCTTTTAAAAATAAAGAAAATATTTCTAATAAAATATCAATAGAACTTAATAGATTAAATTATTGTGATAGTAATACTGATTGTTTAATTGATTGCTCGAATATTATAAAAACTTGTGGTGGTTTATATTTTTATAATAAAAATGAAGATTTATCTTATTTTTATAAATTAATAGATAATTATTCTAAAATAAATAAAAGTTATTTAAATATTAATTGTTTAGCAGATATTTGTCATGAATTTTACCAGAACTCCTATTCAGATATAAATATAAGTTGTGTTAATAATAAATGTGTTTCAGATTCTAATAATGCTTATTTATTTATAAATTAGTAATTAATAAAAATTATACTTTTTCTTGGCCAACTACCCTTCCAAAAAGATTATAATAGTTAAACATATATATTATATATTTATGAACTATTTTGAAAAAGAAGACTTTACTTTATATAAGGGAGAGTGTATAAATTTAATAAAAACTTTTCCAGATAACTCTGTAGATTTGGTATTTGCAGATCCTCCTTATTTTCTTTCAAATAATGGTTTTTCTTGTAAAGCAGGAAAAATGGTATCTGTTAATAAAGCTGATTGGGATAAGTCAAATGGTTTTGAAAAAGATTTTGAATTTACTTATAATTGGTTAAAAGAAGTTCAAAGAATTTTAAATGATAATGGTTCAATTTGGATATCTGGAACAATGCATAATATTTATCAAGTTGGATTTTCTTTACAAAAACTAAATTTTAAGATTTTAAATGAAATAAGTTGGTTTAAACCTAATGCTTCTCCTAATTTAAGTTGTAGATATTTCACACATAGTCATGAAACTTTAATTTGGGCTAAAAAAAATAAAAATAGTAAACATAAATTTAATTATTCTATTATGAAAGAATGGAATGATAGATTAAGTAATAGTGGTAAACAAATGAGAAGTGTTTGGACTATTCCATTAACTTCTAAGTTTGAAAAAAATAAAGGTTATCATCCTACTCAAAAGCCTATAGAACTATTAAAAAGAATAATTTTGTCTACTAGTAACAAAGGGGATGTAGTCTTAGATCCATTTAATGGTTCTGGAACCACTGGTTTAGTATCTCAATTATATGGTCGTAAATATATAGGTATTGATATTAATTCAGATTATTTAGACTTAACTATAAAAAGAGTTAATTCTATAAATAAAAAACCTATTTAAATATTATCGCACAAGGTATTAATATGCATAATTTAAATAATCCTAAATTTATAAAATGGGCTGGTGGAAAATCACAATTAATAGATCAATTTAAACTATATTTTCCTAAAAAAATAAATAGATATTTTGAACCATTTTTAGGAAGTGGAGCTGTTTTTTTTTATATTATTCAGAATTATAAACCAAAAGAAGTTTTTCTTTCAGATATAAATAAAGAATTAATTGATACTTATAAAATTATTAGAGATGATGTTGAAAGATTAATAGTTGAATTAAGACAACATAAAGAATACCATTTGGTAAAAGGTAAAAGATACTACTTAACAATAAGAAGTACAAATCCTAATACTTTACCATCCTTAGAAAGAGCTGCAAGATTTATTTATTTAAATAAAACTTGTTTTAATGGATTATATAGAGTAAATTCTAAAAACGAATTTAATGTACCTATGGGGAATTATAAAAATCCTGATATTGTTCAAAAAGATAGACTTAGATTTGCATCTAAATTATTACAAAATGTAAATATAACTGTAATGGATTTTAATGACATTTTAACTATAGTTAAAAAAAATGACTTTATTTATTTTGATCCTCCATATTCTCCATTAGAAGGGAAAAGTAGTTTTACATCCTATTCTAAAAATAATTTTTTAGATAAAGACCAAATTTCATTAAAGAATTTATATGATAAATTGAATGCTAAAAAATGTTTTTTGATGTTAAGTAATAGTGATACTAGTTTTATTAAAGATTTATATCATCATTACAATATTAGTTTTGTTAATGCTAAAAGAATGATTAATTCTAATGCTAAAGATAGAGGTAAAATTAAAGAAGTTGTAGTTACAAATTATTAAGGTGAAGTTATGAAATATTTAGAGGTGTATAAAAAATTAAATTTAAATAATAATAATGAAGATGTATTTAATTATTTTATAAATACATTAAATAAATCTATATTTACTTGGGATTATTTTGTAGATTTTGACAAGATTAAAATTAATATTAATTGTATTGAAAGAGAATTAAATTTATTAAATTCATTAATTGGGAAAAAAAACATTGAATTAGAATTAATAAAATTAATAGAAGATTATCCTAATGTAAGAACAGTATTACCTTTATTAATTGCTGTAAGAAATAAAAATACAAAAACCTTTTTAGATATTATATATGATTTAAATATAGAAAATAAGGATTATTTATTTGATTTAAGAAAACCTTTAAATTCAAAAACTAAAAAAGAATTAATTTTATTTTTTAATAAATCTGGATTAAAAAATATTTTTTTAGACCGAAATATAAAAAATGTAGTTGATTATTGTTTTGGTATCGAAGTTGGAATGGATACAAATGCAAGAAAAAATAGAACTGGAACTATGATGGAAAAGATTATAGAAATTAAAGTTATTGAAGTTATGCAAAATAATAAAAATTTAGATTATATTGTTCAAGCAACTCAAGCTAAAATTAAAGAAAAATGGGATTTTGATATTTCTATAGATAAATCAAATAGAAGATTTGATTTTGCTATATTTAATAAAATTAAAAATAAATTATTTGTTATTGAAACTAATTTTTATAAAGGTGGTGGTTCTAAATTAAAATCTACTGCTGGTGAATATAAAAGTTTATATAGTTTTTTAGATAATCAAAATATAGATTTAATTTGGATTACTGATGGCCAGGGTTGGTTAACAACAAAAAAACCATTATATGAGACTTTTCTTAATAATAAATATTTATTAAATTTAGAATTATTGAAATATGATGTGTTAAAAGAAATTATTTTTAAATAGTTTATTTATTTGTGTCTATTAATCTATAAAAAAATCAATATCAATTTTTTACAGTTCAAAAGTTTTATATGAAAATGTTTATAGATTGGACTAACTTTTGCAATTATTAATATCTTTTTAAATTTTGGAAGTTTACTTCTTGCTACAGATGGTTATACTGAAACTGGTTTAGAAAATAATACTACTTTTGATAAATTGGTTTTTTTTATATTTGATGTTTTAAGTTGGCCATTAATGTTATTTAGAAATCTGTTAATATATTTTTCTATATTTTTATTAATTCCACCTAGTTCTATTTTAATCTATTTACTTTTTTATAATTTTATTTATTTTAAAAAGTTTTAAGGTTTTTTTTTATAATTAAGAAGTATTTCTTTTCTATTAATTTAATTTGTAGATATAAAATTAATTTTTTCTTTAAAAAGTATCAAAAACCCTTACTTTTGATACTATTCTGTCAAAAAGTATCAAATATGTTACTTTTTATTTAAAAAGTATCAAAAAACCCTTATTTTGATACTCTAAATTATACCTTTATATTCTTTTCTTTCCATATTATATATAATTTATAAATATATTTTAGTTTAAGAAAAGATAACATATGGGCTTTGGAGATAAACTTAGAGATGCAATTGATAAAGTTAAAAATTCATTGCATTTTGATAAAGACTTAATTAAAGAAGTTGTTAAAGATATTCAAAGAGCACTTATCTCTTCTGATGTTAATATACAGCTTGTTCTAAAGATCTCTAAGGAAATAGAAACAGAGGCCTTTGAAAAAATACCTGATGGCGTTACAAGAAAAGAACATATTGTAAAAACCTGTTATGAAGTTCTTTTAAAATACCTTGGAGGAAACCAAACTGAAGCTTTACCAGAAAACCCAAAATCAATTCTTTTGTGTGGATTGTTTGGATCTGGAAAGACAACAACTGCTGCAAAATTAGCAAAATTTTATAATAAAAGAGGTTTTAAAACAGGACTTATTTGTGCAGATGTTTATAGACCTGCTGCCTATGAACAACTTAAACAACTTTCAGAACAGGTTGGTTGTGTTTTTTATGGGAATCCAAAATTGAAAAATGCAGCACAAGTTACTAAAGAAGGAATTGACTTTCTAAAAAAAGAAGCAGTTAATTTAATTATTGTTGATTCTGCAGGGAGAAGTGCCTTAGATCAAGAGCTTACAAAAGAATTAGATGAAATCAATTCAATTTTAAAACCAGAATTTTCATTTTTAGTGCTTTCAGCAGATATTGGACAAGCAGCAAAAGACCAAGCTGAGAAGTTTAACCAAATTGTTGGAATCAAGGGAGTAATTATTACAAAGCTTGATGGTTCTGCAAAAGGTGGTGGAGCATTAACCGCTTGCTATATCACAAAATCTCCAATCTACTTTATTGGAACTGGAGAAAAAATAGGTGACATTGAACTGTTTGATGCAAACAGGTATCTATCAAGAATCTTAGGTTTTGGAGATTTACAATCACTCTTAGAGAAGGTAAATGAATTTTCTAAAGATGAAGATTTAAGTGATGTTGACCCTAATCAATTGTTAAGTGGAGATTTTACATTTAATCTTTTTAAGAAGCAAATAAAAGCTGCAAAAAAATTAGGTCCGTTTTCAAAAGTTATAAACATGCTTGGAATTGGAAATAAACTTTCAAAAGATCAACTTAATATGGGTCGAGATAAAATGAAAAAATATAATTATATACTTGACTCTTTTACAAAAAAAGAACTAGATTCAGAGCCAAGCTTTGTTACTCGTTCAAGAATTGAAAGGATTTCTAGAGGTTCTGGAACTTCTTTTGAAGAAGTTAGAGAATTAATTTCTCATGTTAAGAAAATGAAAAAGATGTTTAGACAATTTGGTTCTAAAGGTGGAGACATGAACTCAATGATGAAAAAGATGATGGGTGGAAAAATGCCTGACATGTCAAAGCTTGAGGGAATGGACCCAAAACAGGTTGAAGAGATTTCAAAGTCTTTCAAATATAAATGATTTGATATTAAGTATATTTTTTTTAAAAATTCTAATACAAAAAACAATTTAAAATTTCATACAAAAAAAGGTTTATAAAAATGGATCCATTATTAATTATTAAAATTTTAATTATTTTGATTGCAACTGGAATTGCAGCATACACTGACCATAAGACTAGTTACATTTACAATTGGTTAACTTTTCCACTTGTTATTGTAGGAGTAATTTTAACTGCTTTAGAATCTTTTGTTCTTACAAATCCTTTAGGTTACATCTATTTTATAAAAGTAATTTCAATTGCAATAATCATATACTTTTTAGGTTACCTTTTCTATTATTTTGGAAAATTAGGAGGAGGGGACATTAAAATATTTATAGGTATTCATTTGGTCTTACCTTACTATGCCTCCCAGTTAACAATTCTTTGGTT
>Ga0265294_10006021_pt1 | contig 14664 bp, 12 predicted proteins | sample MunlanPumphouse3_FD_192504 | JGI IMG/M metagenome (GOLD analysis project Ga0265294, IMG submission 192504) | Groundwater microbial communities from a municipal landfill in Southern Ontario, Canada - Pumphouse #3 | ecosystem: Environmental > Aquatic > Deep subsurface > Groundwater | place... | reverse complement strand
TCCGCCATGTTGGTCTCCATCCTGCCCACATACTTCAAACAGAAAGAGAACAGATCCTATCATGGCCTGGGTGCATCGGGAGCCGTCTCGGCAATGATCTTTGCATATATGCTGATCAACCCGATGCACTTCATGGGCATCCTCTTTATCCCGGTGATGCTGCCCGCATTCCTTTTCGGCATAATCTTTATGCTGATCTCCATCTCGCTGGATAAAAAAGAGCAGGGGGGCATCAATCACTCAGCTCATATCACCGGAGGTGTTTACGGCTTTCTCTATATGATTGTTCTATTCTACCTTCTGGCAGATATAAAACTGATTGAATCATTCTTCCGTCAGATAAGGATTGATTCTCTCTCCGACCTGTTCCATCTCGGTTTTTAACAAGATAACCGGGGAAAGGAAGCTACCCATTGCCATATTTTGTCTATTTTTGTAGACAAAAGGTCTGCAAGCGAAATGGAGAATCCCTCACTTTTTTTGATACCGGTGACGCTGGGAGAGACCCCTGTTGATCGGGTGATCCCTACTTACAACACAAGGGTGATATCTCAACTGAGATATTTCATCGTCGAGAACATTCGCTCGGCTCGCCGTTTCTTAAAACAGTGCGATCCCGGTATCGACATCGATGCCTGCACGTTTTATGAGCTGAACAAGCATACCGACAAATCCCGCATCAGCAGCTTTCTCCTCCCTATGCAAAACGGTACAAGCATGGGAGTCCTCTCCGAAGCCGGCTGTCCTGCCGTGGCTGATCCCGGCGCTGATGTGGTTGCCATCGCCCAACGGAAGGGATACAGGGTCACCCCTCTGGTGGGACCCTCTTCCATTCTAATGGCAGTGATGGCATCCGGATTCAACGGCCAGAGCTTTGCTTTTCACGGCTACCTTCCAATTGATGGAGGTGAGCGGGCAAAAAAACTCAAACAGCTGGAAGCTCGTTCCTACAGTGAAGATCAGACACAGTTGTTCATCGAGACACCTTTCCGGAATCACAAACTGGCAGAGGATATCCTTCAGTACTGTAAATCCGGGACCATGCTCTGCATAGCGATGAATATATCATGTGAAGATGAGTATATTGTGACCCGCACTGTGAAAGCATGGAAGGGAAAACTGCCAGAGATGCAGAAAAGACCCTGCGTCTTTCTCCTATACAAAGGATCATGAAGATGCTGCACAACATAGAGCTACAACCCTACAACTCCTTCAGGACAAAAGCGATTGCCAGACTCTACTGTGAGCCGACAACAGTGAAGGAGCTGACCGGGATCATCAAAAAATTCCCTACAGAGAGGAAACTGATCCTGGGTGCCGGGTACAATCTGTTCTTCACAGAAGATTTCGACGGGCTTGTTATCAGACCTGCAATGAAGGGAATAGAGCGGATCCGCGAAGATGAGCTCGGAGTGGAACTGGAGGTGGGAGCTGCAGAGGAGTGGGATCATTTTGTGGGCTGGAGCGTCTCAAATGGTTATGCAGGAGTCGAGAATCTATCGCTGATACCCGGCTCCGTGGGTGCAAGCCCGGTACAAAACATCGGTGCCTACGGCAAAGAGGCAGGTGAGTGCATCACCCGGGTACAAACAGTCGACATACAGACAGGTGAACCAATAATATTCACCGCCGGGGAGTGCGGCTTCTCCTATCGCGACAGCCTTTTCAAGCAGACGAAACGTTATGTGATCACCTCCGTGCGATACCGGCTGGAAAAGCAATTTGCCTACCGGGAGAAATATGCAGATCTAAACCGGGAATTGAACGCTATTCCACGTCCAACGCTCGTGCAGGTACGCGAGGCAATCATCCGTATCCGCAACCGCAAACTGCCCGATCCGGAGCTGTTACCCAACGCCGGAAGCTTCTTCAAAAATCCCATCCTGACCCCTCAGGAAAAAGATGCACTGTTGCAGCTGCTACCCGAATTGCCACTCTACCCTTCCGGTGACAACCACTTCAAAACCTCGGCGGCCTATCTGATCGAATCTGCCGGATACAAAGGCAAACGGAAAGGGATGGTGGGCATCAGTGAAAAACATGCACTGATCGTGGTCAACTATGGTACCGGCAAAGGTAGCGAGATAGCCGATTTCGTACAGGAGGTGCAACAGGGGGTATTTCGATTGTATGGGGTAAGGTTGGAGCCGGAGGTATGGATTTTTTAACCGGACACATCTGCAAATTTCTATAAAATAGACGATTATGGCATCATTTATCATTGAAGGAGGTCACAACCTGAAGGGTACCATCACACCCCAGGGAGCCAAGAACGAGGCGCTGCAGGTAATCTGTGCCACCCTGCTCACCAGTCAGGAGGTGATCATCGAAAACATACCCGACATCCTGGATGTCAACAACCTGATCCTGTTGTTGCAGGAGATGGGCGTCTCAGTGCAACGCCACAATCATACCACCTATGCTTTTCGGGCAGACCGGATGGATCTCTCCTATATCCAGTCGGATGACTTCATGCGGAAGAGCGCCTCGCTGCGCGGCTCCATCATGATCATCGGTCCCCTGCTCGCCCGCTTTGGGGAAGCAGTGGTACCCCAACCGGGAGGTGACAAGATTGGTCGCCGCCGGCTCGACACCCATTTCAACGGGATCATGAAGCTGGGAGCCCGCATGATCTTCAACGAGAAGAAACAGCTCTTCACCCTCACCGCATCGAAATTGAGCGGTAGCTATGTCCTGCTTGAGGAGGCTTCGGTGACCGGAACCGCCAACCTGCTGATGGCCGCCGTGCTGGCCGAAGGGGAGACCATCATCTACAATGCTGCCTGTGAACCCTACGTGGAGCAGTTGAGCCGTATGCTGGTGCGCATGGGTGCCCACATTGAGGGGATCGGCTCCAATCGCCTGACGGTACAGGGTGTGACACAGCTATCAGGGTGCCACCATTGCCTGCTGCCCGATATGATTGAGATCGGCAGCTTTATCGGCATGGCGGCCATGACCGCCTCGGAGATCCTCATCAAGGATACCTCAGTGGGGAACCTGGGGATCATTCCGGAGAGCTTTCACCGCCTTGGTATCTCCGTCGAGCAAAAGGGTGACGACCTTTTCATTCCTCGCCAGGAAAGCTATACCATCGAATCGTTCATTGACGGCTCCATCCTCACCATCGCCGACGCACCCTGGCCCGGTCTCACGCCCGACCTGCTCAGTGTGATGCTGGTGGTCGCCACCCGGGCGAAGGGAAGCGTGCTGATCCACCAAAAGATGTTCGAAAGCCGTCTCTTTTTCGTGGACAAACTGATTGATATGGGTGCACAAATCATCCTCTGCGATCCGCACCGGGCAGTAGTGATCGGGCTGGACGACCGGTTTCAACTGAAAGGGATGACCATGACCTCCCCCGATATCCGTGCTGGTATCTCACTCCTGATCGCGGCAATGAGTGCCAAAGGGAAAAGTACCATTCACAATATTGATCAGATAGACAGGGGTTATCAGCAGATTGATCAGAGACTGAATGCCTTGGGTGCACGGATTGAAAGGATAGAATGATTCTTCTTAGTCCTGTTTCGACACGATTTATTTGCTTATTCGACGACTCTTTTATTACTTTGCAGTCTCATTGCAAGAGATCAACAAACAGCTGATGCTTGCTGACCCCTAAACGCAAATCTGAGTGAAAACGACTCAACAACTACGACAAAACATATGCCAACAAATGCGGTCATAACCGACATCAAACAAGTAACCATCCGGTTTTCGGGCGATTCCGGCGACGGAATGCAGCTTTCGGGTACCCTCTTCTCCACCCTTTCGGCTATCTTCGGAAACGAGATCGCCACCTTCCCCGATTTCCCGGCGGAAATCCGTGCACCGCAGGGGTCATTGCACGGCGTCTCGGGATTTCAGGTACGCATCGGCGCGAAAGATGTATACAACTCGGGTGATAAGACCGATGTGCTGGTAGCGATGAACCCAGCAGCCCTCAAAGTGAACGCACCCTATCTGAAAAAGGGGTCGATCGTACTGTTCGACACCGACTCTTTCCAGAAGAAAGATCTCGACAAGGCGTTGTTCAAAACCCTGGATCCGTTTGAAGAGCTGAATCTGGCACATGTGCAGCCGGTAGGGGTTGCCATCACCTCGATGACCAAATCCTCACTGGAGGGCTCAGGACTGGAAAACAAGGAGATGCTCCGCTGCAAAAACATGTTCGCTCTTGGCATCGTCTGCTGGCTCTTCAACCGTCCACTCGAGATTGCCGACAAGCTACTGGAACAGAAGTTCGGCAAACGGCCCAAAATTGTGGAAGCCAACATCAAGGCGTTGACCGATGGTTACAACTACGGTAACAACATACACCTGACCGCCTCCACCTACCGGATCGAACCGGTAGAAGCAACCAAAGGGTTTTATACCGACGTGAACGGCAACACCGCCACTGCCTACGGTCTGATCGCAGCTGCCGAGAAAGCAGGGCTTCAGCTCTTCCTGGGCTCCTACCCCATCACACCGGCCACCGATATCCTGCAGGAACTGGCCAAGAGAAAGGACTTCGGAGTAAAAGCCCTGCAGATGGAAGATGAGATTGCCGGAATCACCTCCTCCATTGGTGCCGCCTTTGCGGGCAGTCTGGCAGCCACCTCCACTTCGGGGCCAGGTCTGGCACTCAAAAGTGAAGCACTGGGGTTGGCTGTAATGACCGAACTACCGCTGGTGGTGATCGACGTACAACGTAGCGGCCCCTCAACGGGTATGCCCACCAAGAGTGAACAGACCGACCTGAACCAGGCACTCTACGGGCGCAACGGAGAAAGCCCACTGGTGGTGATGGCCGCCGCTTCACCCACTGACTGTTTCGAGAGCGCCTTCTATGCATCGAAGATTGCGCTGGAACATATGACTCCGGTGATCCTGCTCACCGACGGTTACATCGCCAACGGCTCCTCTGCCTGGAAGATTCCCGACATGGAGAGCTACCCGGAAATCAAACCGCCCTATGTGCAGGAACACTTCAACGGGGATGCCGGTGAGTGGAAGCCGTTCATACGCAACGCGGAGACACTGGTAAGATACTGGGGGGTGCCCGGCACACCACAATATATGCACCGCATTGGCGGCTTGGAAAAAGATCTGCTCACGGGTGTCATCTCCTCAAACCCTGAGAACCACCAGCGGATGGTCAACATCAGACAGCAGAAGATCGACAACATCGCGCGGTTCATACCGGAACAGGAGGTGTTGGGCGATCCCGATGCCGATACGCTGATCGTGGGCTGGGGTGGCACACAGGGTCATCTGTTGGAGACCATGCTACGCCTCCGCGACAATGGCAAAAAAGTGGCTTATGCCCACTTCCGCTATATCTCACCGCTCCCGCTCAACAGCCATGAACTGCTGCGCCGTTATAGCACAGTGATTGTGGCCGAACAAAACAACGGCCAGTTTGCCGACTACCTGAATGGCAAGTTCCCTGATCTGCACTCGATCTGCAAATACAACAAGGTGGAGGGACAACCCTTCAAGGTGAGCGAAATGGTGGAAGCATTTACCCAAATGATGGAAGGATAACAGCATGGAAGCAACAGAAATAAAATATCAGAAATATCTTGCGAAGGATTACAAGAGTGAAAATGCAGTGCGCTGGTGCCCCGGTTGCGGTGACTACGCGATCCTCACCTGCCTCCACAAGGCACTGGCAGAATTGAACCTCGATCCGCACAACACGGCCGTTATCTCCGGCATCGGTTGCTCTTCGCGATTGCCTTACTATATGAACACCTACGGGTTTCACAGTATCCACGGTCGTGCCGCTGCCATCGCCACCGGTGTGAAGGTGGCCAATCCCGCTCTGAGTGTCTGGGTGGCTACCGGCGATGGCGACTCGCTCGCCATCGGGGGCAACCACTTCATTCATGCTGTGCGCCGCAACGTCGACATCAATATCCTGCTCTTCAACAATAAGATCTACGGACTCACAAAAGGACAATACTCCCCCACATCATCCAGAGGATTCGTATCCAAGTCATCGCCCTATGGCACCGTGGAAGATCCCTTCCGCCCGGCAGAACTGACCTTCGGTGCCAGGGGAACCTTCTTTGCCCGTGCCATTGACGTGGATATGAAGAACCAGGTGGAGGTGATGGTGGAGGCGGCACGCCATCAGGGAACCTCCGTAGTGGAGGTGCTCCAGAACTGCGTGATTTTCAACGACGGCATCCACAACAAGATCAGTGACCGCGCCTGGAAAGCAGATAACACCATCACCCTTCGTCAGGGAGAGAAGATGCTCTTCGGAAAAGATAACGAAAAGGGGTTGGTGCTCGACGGATGGAACCTGAAAGCCGTCACGATAGGTGAAGATGGCTATACCCTCGATGATGTGCTGGTACACGATGCCACCACAGTGGACAATACCCTGCACATGAGACTTGCCCTGATGGAAACAGCCGACAACCTACCGGTAGCTCTCGGCGTAATCCGCAGCGTGATGGCTCCCTCCTACGAAAGAGATTATGAAGAGCAGATTGCCGGGGTACAACAGAAAAGTCCGAAGAAATCATTCACCGAATTTTTGCTTTCCTCTTCCAACGTCTGGGAGGTGAAGTGATATGCTGATGAGCTGATATGCTGATTTGCGAATCAATGCATCACCTTGCTTCTCCTCCGGATTTCTTTTCGGATCATTTTCAACTCACGACTGCTCTGTCCTTTTACCGATGAGTTCTCTTCAGCGCGCCGCAACAGGTAGGGCATCACAGTTCTTACCTCCCCGTAAGGGACATATTTAGCGACATTGTACCCCATCTCCGCCAGATTGTAGGTGAGGTGGTCACTCATGCCATAAAGCTGGGAGAAAAATATTCCACGATGATTCCGTGCCAGACCGGCAGCATCGATCAAGGAGGCCAGCAGCAGTGTACTGGCTTCGTTGTGTGTAGCCACCATGAAATCAATGGTCTCAGAATGCTCCATCAAGTAACGGATGATTTCATCGAAATCCCTGTCAGTGGCAGCCTTATCGGGCTGGATGGGTGATGGATATCCCCATTCGGCAGCACGTGCCCGCTCTTTCTCCATATAAGCCCCCCGCACAATCTTCAGTCCGAGGCGAAAACCTCCCTCCTGTGCCAGGCGGTGGTGTTGCCAGACCCGGGCAATGCTGTCGCGGCGATACATCTGGTAGGTGTTCTGTACGATAGCCCGTTGGCGGTTATACTTCGCCATACAGCATAGCACCAATTCATCCAATACCGGCTGAATCCAGGTTTCCTCAGCATCGATCAACACCGGAACATCCAGTTCATAACCGCGACGGAAGATGGCCTCAACCCGTTCTTTCACCCGGGAAAAGGCAGCAGTATCTCCCACAGTGAGCGGATCGCCGGCACTCACCTTCTCCAGCAGATCGAAACGGGCCAGGCCGGTGATTTTGAAAGCACTGAAGGGAATATTCCTGTTGTGGCTTGCAAATTCAATGGTGCGGATCACCTCTTCACAGGTAGCATCGAACACCTCCTCCGAATCCTCTCCCTCCAAAGCATAATCGAGTATTGACTGTACGTTTCCTCCCGCCAGGCGACAAATCGTTTTGCTACAGTCATCGATCGACTCCCCACCCACAAAATGACGGTAAAGGGTGTTACGAATGAAACCTTTCACAGGAAGATGCAGGGCAAAGGAGATATGGAGCAAACTCTTGCCCAGCCATACCAACTCTTTGCTGTTCACCACCCTGAAAAGGTGGTATGCCCGTCGCAGATCACCGTTGGATTGGTTACGGAAAGCGACTTCGCTGTTTTCAAAATCGGGGAGGTTGGTTTTTCCTGATTGCATGTGTGTAGAAAGTATTCCGATATGACGCAAAAATAATAAAAAAACAAATCCCGGATCTGTTTTACCAAATAAAACCAATAACCCGGAGGAAGCCGGAGGAAAATCCATAAAATAACGCAGGAACAGTGTTTCATCCAACATTTTTGATATATTTGTGCCATATAAACCACAAACTCTACCGCTATGCCTAAAGGAATCTATCAACTACCCGACGTGAAAAACGAACCGGTAAAGAGTTATGCCCCCGGATCACCCGAACGAGCAGCACTGAAGCAAAAACTGGAGGAACTGAACAGGGGAGGAATGGATCTCCCAATGATCATCAATGGGAAAGAAGTACGCACCGGCAACCTGCAGGATATCCGCCCACCGCATAATCACCGTCACCTGCTGGGATCCTACCACCAGGGGGATAAGCGTCATGTACGGATGGCCATCGATGCGGCACTGAAAGCCAAACCGGCCTGGGAAGCGATGCACTGGGAGAGCCGCGCAACCATCTTCCTCAAGGCGGCAGAATTGATTGCCGGTCCTTACCGCAGTGCATTCAACGCAGTGACCATGATCGGTCAGTCGAAAAATGCCTACCAGTCGGAGATCGACGCGGTATGTGAACTGGTGGATTTCTATCGCTACAATGTAAAGAATATGCGAGAGATCTACCAAATGCAACCCAACTCATCACCCGGCGTCTGGAACCGGATGGTATGGCGACCACTGGAAGGCTTCATCTTCGCCCTTACCCCATTCAACTTCACCTCCATCGCCGGCAACCTGGGTGGCGCCCCCGCGCTGATGGGCAACACGGTAGTCTGGAAACCCTCCAAAACAGCTGTCTGGTCGGCGCACCTCATCATGCAGGTGCTACAGGAAGCAGGACTACCCGAAGGGGTCATCAACCTGGTCTATGCCGGCGGCAGGGAGACAGCCGAGGTGGTATTCGACCACCCTGAATTCGCCGGTCTCCACTTTACCGGCTCAACTGCCGTTTTCAACGGCATCTGGAGCAGTATCGCGGGCAATATCGGACGCTACAAATCCTATCCCCGCATCGTGGGCGAAACAGGCGGAAAGGATTATATCCTGGCCGACGAGACAGCAAATGCAAAGCAGGTGGCTACCGCCATCACCCGCGGCGCCTTTGAGTACCAGGGACAGAAATGCTCCGCTGCCTCGCGCGCCTACATCCCCGTCAATCTGTGGGAAGAGATCAGGCAATATGTAACGGAAGACCTGACCTCGATCAGGACAGGGGTCGTGGAGGATTTCAGCAACTTCGTGAATGCAGTGATCGACGAGGAGTCGTTCGACAAGCTAGCTGCTGTAATCGATGGTGCCAGCAGATCACCCGATGCGGAGATCGTCTGTGGCGGGACCTACGACAAATCGCTGGGTTACTTTATACAGCCCACGGTAATCCTGGCAAAAAAGGCTGATTACATCACCATGCGGGAGGAACTGTTCGGTCCCATCCTCACCGTCTATCTCTATGAACCAGATAAGCTGGAGGAAACAATGAACATCCTCGACAACAGCACCGATTACGCACTGACCGGCGCCATCTTCTCTTCCGACAGGGCACACATCGAAAAAATGACCAGCCGACTGATGCACACCGCCGGCAATTTCTACATCAACGACAAACCCACCGGCGCCGTAGTGGACCAGCAGCCCTTCGGCGGCGGCCGCGGCTCAGGGACAAACGATAAGGCAGGATCACTGTTCAACCTGTTGCGCTGGGTATCCCCGCAATGCATCAAGGAGACCTTCGTGCCGGCAACCGACTATCTCTATCCCAATTTCCTGGAAGAGTAACCACATGTGACTGCCATGCGAAACATTCCCAAAGACCACCTGCAACAAACGATTGTGGGTCATCTTCTATGTTGTTTGCATCTGTTAAATGAACTTCAGCAAAAAACAATCTATCTTTGTAACGTGTTTATGCAGGTGACGAAGACCATATAATGGAACATAAAAAAATCAACATTGCCGTAGACGGCTTCTCCTCGTGCGGTAAGAGTACGGTGGCCAAAGGATTGGCTAAACATCTGGGATATATCTACATCGACAGTGGCGCCATGTATCGTGCCGTAGCTCTCCATGCGCTCAGGAAAGGATGGATCACGGAGACCGGAATGGACAAGGAAGCGCTCCAACAACACATCGGAGATATTGCCATCACCTTCAAAACCAACAACAAGGGTGAGCAGGAAACCTTCCTGAACGGTGAAAATGTGGAACGGGAAATACGAACCCTGAAGGTAGCCAATGGAGCCAGCCGAGTGAGCACGCTCGGCTTCGTGCGTCACGAGCTGGTGCGTCAGCAGCAACTGATGGGTAAAGAGAAAGGAGTGGTGATGGATGGTCGCGACATCGGGACGGTGGTCTTTCCCGATGCCGAGTTGAAACTTTTTCTCACCGCCTCACCCGAGGTACGTGCCCGCCGTCGTTTCGATGAGATGACAGCCAAAGGGGAGGATCCTCTTTTTGAGGAGGTGCTGGCCAACGTGAAAGAGAGGGACCTGCGGGACACGTCACGTACGGAGAGTCCACTGCGCAAGGCGGACGATGCGCTGGAGCTGGACAATTCGCATATAGGCATCGATGAACAGCTGCAATGGGCAATGGATATGTATCACAAAATCACAGCAACAACATGAGTAAAATCGAGATAGACCGGCAGTCAGGATGCTGCTTTGGCGTGGCCAAAGCGATTACCCGGGCCGAAGAGGAGTTGAAGAAAGATGGAACCCTTTATTGCCTGGGAGACATCGTCCACAACAGCATAGAAGTGGAGCGTCTGGAAAGAATGGGGATGATCACCATCGACCATGAACAGCTGAAAAAGCTGAAGAATGTGAAAGTATTGCTGCGTGCGCACGGTGAACCGCCCAGCACGTATGAGATAGCAAAGCAGAACAACATTGAGCTGATCGATGCCTCCTGTCCGGTGGTACTGGGCCTGCAGAAGAAGATACGGAAAAAATATGAGTTGGGTGCCGACAAAGGGATTCAGATCGTGATCTACGGCAAGAGGGGACATGCCGAAGTGAAAGGATTAATGGGACAAACCCGGGAATCTGCCATCATCATCGAAACCAAGGAAGAGATCGAGAAACTTGATTTCTCGCGTGATATCAGCCTTTTTTCACAAACCACCAAACCGCTTGACGGCTTTTACGAGATTGGGGAAATGATCAAGGCACGTATGGTGGAGGGAGCATCTTTCTTCTTCAACGACTCCATCTGCCGCCAGGTATCCAACCGGGTACCCAATATCCGGGAATTTGCCGCAAGCCACGACCTGATCATTTTCATTGCCGGTGAAAAGAGCTCTAATGGAAAGGTGCTCTTCGATGAATGCAAAGGAAGGAATCCCAACTCCTACCTGATTCATACCCCCGAAGAGGTGGATCCGGCATGGCTGCGTGACGACATCACCATTGGCATCTGCGGTGCCACCTCCACACCCCAGTGGCAGATGGAGGCTGTCGCCAACAGAATCACCCGACTGAGACCTCAGACAGAACCGGAAAGAGCTGCTTTTTAAAGCAGCTTTTTTTTGTGCCGTTGTCAAAAAAATGTATCTTTGCGCCTTGTTGATTTGAGGGTTATCACGCGGGTAACCTGCAATCTTACTAACAGGTAACAATCAGTATGGAGTCAAACATCAAAAGCGTAGGAGTCCTCACCTCCGGCGGTGACGCCCCGGGTATGAACGCCGCCATACGCGCGGTAACACGTGCCGGCATATCAAACGGGATGCGGGTCTACGGCATCTACAGGGGTTACAAGGGTCTGATAACAGACGAGATCGAAGAGTTCAAAACCAACAGTGTCAGCAATATCATCCAGCAGGGTGGAACCATCCTGAAAACAGCCCGCTCCCTGGAATTCATGACCGAGGAGGGGCGAAGGATTGCCTACGAAAACATGCAAAAGCACGCCATCGACGCATTGGTAGTGATAGGAGGTGACGGTTCCCTCACCGGAGCAAGGATCTTAGCCAGTGAATACAATATTCCGGTAGTGGGTCTTCCCGGGACCATTGACAACGACCTGAACGGTACCGATACGACCATTGGCTACGACACCGCACTCAACACCATCATGGAGTCGATGGACAAGATTCGCGATACGGCAACCTCACATGAACGCCTCTTCTTTGTGGAAGTAATGGGTCGTAATTGCGGATACCTGGCTCTCAACAGTGCTATTGCCTCTGGAGCCGAAGCGGCTATCATTCCGGAGATCAGCATCGAAAAGGACCAGTTGGGCGAACTGATAGAGCAGGGATTCCGTAAATCGAAGAGCAGCAGCATGGTGCTTGTCACCGAGAGCGAGGTGACCGGTGGCGCCATGAAGCTCGCACAACGGGTAAAGAAAGAGTATCCGCAGTATGACGTACGCGTCTCCATCCTGGGGCACCTGCAACGGGGAGGCTCACCGTCGGCTCAGGATCGGATCCTCGCCAGCCGCATGGGAATTGCAGCCATTCAGGCACTCTTGGAAAATCAGCGCAACGTGATGATTGGTATCCGGGAAAACGAAATCGTTTATGTTCCCTTCAAGAGGGCTATCCGAAAGGAACGGGAGATTAGCGAAGAGCTGCTTGAGGTACTGCGTATCTCATCCATCTGAGACCCTTGTTGCCGTCAGATAGTGAAATTATTATCGCTGTTTAACTTATTTTTCGAATTGAAAGCGGTACTTTTGTAACGTACGGACGAATTACTCAATTATTGACATATGGAAATAACACACATTGAACACATCGGCATCGCGGTGAAAAGCATCGAGGAACAGCTACCCTACTACGAAGGGATCTTGGGACTAAAATGCTACAACATTGAAACGGTAGAGGATCAGAAGGTAAAGACCGCCTTCTTCATGGTTGGCCAGACCAAGATCGAGCTGCTTGAACCCACAAGCGAGGAGAGCACCATAGCCAAATTTATCGAGAAGAAAGGGGAAGGAATCCACCATATCGCTTACGCGACAAAGAACCTTGGAGAATCCCTGAAAGAAATGGAATCCAAGGGTGTGCGCCTGATTGACCAGCAACCACGCAGTGGTGCCGAAGGATTGAGTATCGCCTTCCTGCATCCCAAATCAACCGGCAGTGTGCTGACCGAGTTGTGTGAGCATCCTGAATAAACCCACTCAGGCATCGACCCGACAACCACAACATCCAATTTCCCATCACACTATAACTACATTCATATGAGCAACCAACTCGAGAAAGTAAAAGAGCTTATCCAGCTACGCGAGAAAGCGCGCTTAGGCGGGGGTGAGAAGAGAATCGAATCGCAACACCTGAAAGGCAAATATACGGCACGCGAACGCATTGCCATGCTGCTGGACGAAGGCAGCTTTGAAGAGTTCGACATGTTCGTGGAACACCGTTGCAACAACTTCGGGATGGAAAAAACCAAATTTCTGGGCGACGGTGTCGTGACCGGATATGGAACCATTGAAGGACGACTCATCTACATCTTCGCACAGGATTTCACCGTCTCCGGCGGTTCCCTCTCCGAAATGCATGCACAAAAGATCTGCAAGGTGATGGATCAGGCCATGAAGATGGGTGCCCCGCTGATTGGCATCAACGACTCAGGCGGCGCCCGCATCCAGGAAGGGGTGAACGCCCTGGCCGGCTACTCCGAAATCTTCCAGCGCAACATCCTTGCCTCAGGAGTGATTCCCCAAATCTCTGGCATCTTCGGCCCCTGCGCTGGCGGTGCAGTCTACTCACCAGCGCTTACCGACTTCATCATCATGACCCAGGGTACCTCCTATATGTTCCTCACCGGCCCCAAGGTGGTGAAAACTGTCACCGGTGAAGATGTGACACAGGAACAACTGGGTGGTGCCTCGGTACACTCCTCCAAGTCTGGCGTATCACAGTTCCAGGTCCAAACCGAAGAGGATGGCATGAAGCTGATCCGCAAGTTACTCAGTTATATTCCCCAGAACAACCTGGAGGAAGCTCCCCTCTACCCCAACGACGACCCCATTGATCGGCTGGAAGACGGGTTGAACGATATCATCCCGGACAGTCCCAACAAACCCTACGACATGTATGAGGTGATTGGCGCGGTGATCGACAGCGGCGAGTTTCTGGAGGTGCATGCCGACTATGCCAAGAACATCATCGTCGGTTTTGCCCGCATGAACGGCCAGTCGGTGGGTATCGTGGCCAACCAGCCCAAGTTTCTGGCCGGTGTACTTGACATCAACGCCTCCCGCAAGGCTGCACGCTTCGTACGTTTCTGCGATGCGTTCAATATCCCCCTGCTGACACTGGTCGACGTGCCCGGCTTCCTGCCCGGTACCGGTCAGGAATATGGCGGCGTGATCACCCATGGAGCCAAGCTGCTCTATGCCTATGGCGAAGCAACTGTGCCCAAGGTGACCGTCACCCTGCGCAAATCCTATGGGGGAGCCCATATCGTAATGAGTTGCAAGCAGTTGCGTGGAGACATCAACTACGCATGGCCTACCGCAGAGATCGCGGTGATGGGTGCCGACGGTGCAGTAGAGGTACTCTATAGCAAGGAAATCAGTGCCGAAAAGGATCCGGAAAAACTGGCTGAACTGGTGAGCGAAAAGAAGAGAGAGTACAACGACCTCTTCACAAACCCATATGTGGCAGCCCGTTACGGATACATCGACGATGTGATCGAACCGCGCAACACCCGTTTCCGGGTGATCCGTGCCCTACAGCAGCTGCAGACTAAAAAACTGCAGAACCCGCCCAAAAAGCACGACAATTTACCACTTTAAAAGCAGCCGAGTATGAGAATGATCAAACGAATACTATTTCTTCTTGCAACAGTGGTATTGCTTGCTGCCTGTAGCACC
>Ga0265294_10006020_pt1 | contig 14665 bp, 13 predicted proteins | sample MunlanPumphouse3_FD_192504 | JGI IMG/M metagenome (GOLD analysis project Ga0265294, IMG submission 192504) | Groundwater microbial communities from a municipal landfill in Southern Ontario, Canada - Pumphouse #3 | ecosystem: Environmental > Aquatic > Deep subsurface > Groundwater | place... | reverse complement strand
ACCAAAAGTCTTTCTAGGTCTATAACCGTTACTTAAATCTGAAAACATATCATTGTGTTCTTCTCGTTCTGTTTTCATTAAGACTTCCATGCTCATTTTCAATAGTTGTTCTAATCCTTCTTCTTTATATACTACTTGTTCTAGTATCTCATAAATTTGCTTTTGTGTGAAATTCATATCTAATAATTTTTATTTATTTACAAATGTATATTTTTTTGAATTTACACACTTTTTGGGACAGTATCAAATTCATCGTATAATAATCCGTTACGCTCTAAAAAATATAGAAAAAAAAATGCAGCAATTCTTTTATTTCCATCCGTAAAAGAATGATTTTTTGTTATAAAGTACAGTAAATGTGCAGCTTTTTCTTCAACACTTGGATATAAGTCAAATCCATTATAAGTCTGATATATTGTGGATATTGAACTTTGAAATGATTTATCTTTTTCATTACCAAACAAGTCATTATTTCCATAGATTCTTTTTACTAATTGAATCTGTTCCATAGCTTCTTTATAAGTTAATTGGTAAATTTCCTTTCCGGAAGTGTTGTTTATTTCGAGCTTTTGATAATCATATTGGTCTAAAATTTCTAATGCGTATGCGTATTGAGAAATAATATTCAACAGTCCAGTACTTTCATCGTCAGACAGTTCTTTATACTTTAATGTGTTTCCCAATATTTTTACTGAAGATTGAAGTTCTTTAAGTTTATTGTTTTCTTCAATTAAACGTTTATTATCAATAGCATAACCTTTCAGCAAATAATCTTTAATAACACTTGTCGCCCATATACGAAACTGAATTCCTCGTTTTGAATTAACTCTATATCCAACAGAAATTATAGCATCAAGATTATATAGTTTTAAAGATCTTTTTACTTGTCTTTTCCCTTCAAGTTGAACTACCGAGAAAAACTCGGTAGTTGTATCTTCAACTAACTCTTTAGATTGATAAATGTTTCTAAGATGAAGTCCAATTGTATCAGAATCCTTATCAAACAGTTGAGCCATTTGTTTCTGACTCAACCAAACCGTATCATGCTCGAATTTTACATGGATCTTAATTTGTCAATCATCTGATTGATAAATTTTCATGTCTGATACTGTCATGTTTTTTGTTTATAAAAATATATAAATCTTTCAAACAAAGATATTGCTTCCAAAAATGAAATTTTATGTACGCCAACCAATGAGTATACGCAATGTTTCCATTTTTATTCATTCAATTTTTTGCAAAGGTAAACATTTTATATTTACATCAGCTTTTACAAAAAAAACATTATCGGGATTTAATCCCTTAGCATATGTATCCACACATCATCTAAGTATCAGGTTAAGCGTAAGAATTAAAAGCATTTCCGTGTTAATGAGTGGAAATCCGTGGACTTAAAAGAAGAACAAAAAAGACAAATAGCATTTCTTACGTTCGTGTCCTATCTGTCCTTTTGATCATAGTATTTAACAGACAACAACAAAGAAAACCATTTACTTAACAGCCATTTGGTTTAATACTATTATTATTTTTCGGTTTCTCTTTGAACAGGAGCATGTCATATGCTGCTGTTTTTTAATACTATACAGTCTTGAAAAAAAATAAGCCAAGCCTATTTTCCACGAATTGTAAAATTAGTTCTGATTAAAACAATTATTCTTCTAACTAGAACAATTATTCTTCTAAGTAGAACTTTTATTTTTCTAATTAGAACAATAAGCTTAAAATAAAAATCAATCTTTCGGATATAAAAATATATATTTATTTAGAATCACTATTGTCCGATAAAACTCAACAGATTCTTCGCTTCGCTCAGAATGACAGTCTTATGCTTTGGGTAGAGAAGGCAAAAAAAACAGTCAATCTGTATAGTTATACATTTTGACGATTTTAAATTTTATCAAGTTAGCATGTATGGTTGATGGATTTAGCAGAAAGAGTATATTCCCATTTTTGATAAAATTTTAATACTCTATCGGTAAAAATAGGATCGAAGGAAGTAAGTGGATATTTGGTATTCAACTGCTTACTTAATTTATTCGTTGACTTTTATAGGAATATTCGACTAAAAATAGGAGGATGGCATAAAAAAAGCCGGGATTTATATCCTGGCTTTCAATTCTTTTTGCTCCCCCTGCTGGACTTGAACCAGCGACCCTCTGATTAACAGTCAGATGCTCTAACCAACTGAGCTAAGGAGGAATGTTTTCGAGGAATAATCCCTCATTTTTTGTGAATGCAAAAGTATAATTTTTTTACGTATGATTCGTCGTTTGGATGTTTTTTTTCTGAAAATTTTAATGTATTGTTTGTTAATCCCTTGCAAAATTCTACGTCGTGAAAACAGCAGGGTATATAAAAATGATATATTTTTGCGACCTTGAAATATCGAAACATTTATTAATGAAATCATAGAACGTGAAAACTTTTCAAAAAAAGTATTTTCAAAAACAACTCAAGCGAGGAATTCATTCCTCTCTACCGCAAAGCGAACGTATTCCGGTGTTTAATGACGTGAAAAACATCGGTATACTCTGTTGTTATGAAAACGATGAGCAAATGCGTGAAATACTCGATACGATCTCCTCATGGCAAACTTCACAGCATAAAATGCAGCTCATCGTGTACATTCCTTTTAAAAACTACCCTCCTATTTTAAAAAACAATTTATTTGTCCAGGCTATTTTCCAATCCGATTTCAGTTTCTTCGGGAGACCTAAGTCGTCGCTAAAACAACAATTGCAAGCCATGCATTATGAGCTATTTATCAATGCGACAAACAAACCTAATGGCTTAGTCGCCGATTATATCGCACAATGCATTTCAGCCGACTTTAAAATAGGATACGATGCAGAAAACAATCATCTGTATCAACTCACGCTTCACATGGATGAAAAATACACCTTTGCCGATTTCATACATATGATCGAAAAATATACGGCAAAATTAAATGGTCAATAAAAACCACAAAGAGAAATAAATATAAATCTACCCTATTATTTTAAATATATTTGATACTTTTGCACATTATTTAGAACATAAAAAATAACATATAATCATAGACTGTTAAACTTCATAATTTAATTATTAATTCTGTAAACATCAATCGTATGGAAGACCAACTCAACGCGAACGCTGCGCAAGATATGCAGCAGAACCCAGTTCAATCAACAGAAAATTTACATGATAATTCCGTAGAAAACCAAGCTCAAAATCCGGAAGAAAACGCTCAAACAACAGGAGAAAACGAAACACTTACACAAACAGAAACTACACACCCTGAAGAAAAACCACAAACTGTAGAAGAAGAAATTCAAACTGAAACACCCTCCACGGAGATTCAAAATCAGGAAGAAGAGTCGAGCCCTAATCCACTTGAATCCACAGAGGCAACACCCGATGCCGCTCAAGAGGTAAAAGAAACAGCAGACAATGAAAGTGAAATAACTCCGAAGGTAAGTACTCCCCCACAAGAACCACACCTGGATGGTGTCGAAGAAGAAGATAACGAAGAAGAAATCGAATTTGACGACGCTTCGTTCGACCTTCTCAGCAAAGAAGAAGTGGTCAAAACCTTGGAAGAAACCGTAAAGAATCCCGATATCAATAAAATCAAACAACAAGTAGCCCTGTTAAAAATCCGCTACTTAAAACTTGTTAAAGAAGAAAAAGAAAAGGCTTTAGAAGACAATTTATCGGAAGAAGAAGAACAGAAAGAAGAAATTCAAGTACTCATAGAAGAAAGAAAACATTGGGAAGAACGCTTTAACAGAGCCTTTCAACAATATAAAGAAAATAAACAAACCTATTTGGATGCACTCGAACAAGAAAAGCAACAAAACTTGCTTAAAAAACAAGCTTTGCTGGAAGAATTGAAATCCCTCATCAATTCCAATGAAATCTTAAAGAAAATCTACGATCAATTCAAAGAAATACAAGACCAATGGAAAGCCATCGGACCGGTTCCCCAAAGCGATATCACCGAATTATGGCAAAACTATCATTTTTATGTAGAGAAATTCTTCGATAAAGTCAAAATAAGTAAAGAACTAAAAGAATTAGATTTAAAGAAAAACCTGGAAGCTAAATTAGCCCTTTGTGAAAAAGCCGAAGCTTTATTGTTAGAAACTTCCGTTTTCAAAGCCTTTAACACCCTACAACAATATCATAATGAATGGAAAGAAATCGGTGCCGTACCCGAAGACAAAAAAGAGGAAATATGGTTACGCTTTAAAAACGCTTCGGATTTAATCAACCAAAAGCGACGCGATTATTATGATACGATGAGCAAAGAGCAAGAAAACAATTACCAGGCTAAATTAGCCTTGTGTAATCGGGTGCAAGAAGTTACAAATATCGACTTTAGCTCTTTCAAACAAATCAACGAGGCAAGCAATCAAGTAGCTGATATTCTAAAAACGTGGAAAAGCATAGGGCCGGCTCCAAAACAACACAACGAAGACATTTGGACTCGATTCCGCTCAATTTTAGACAGTTTTTATGAATCGAAAAAGCAATACGTCTCTAAAATAAAATCCGAACAATTAGACAACTATAATAAAAAAGTGAATCTATGCATCCAAGCCGAAGCCATTGCACAACGCAATGACTGGAGAAAAGCTACCGATGACATATTAAAACTTCAAAAAGAATGGAAAGAAATCGGCATGGTGGCACGTAAGCAATCCGATATATTATGGAAACGTTTTCGTAAAGCTTGCGATGATTTCTTCGAAACAAAACAAGCCTATTTCGCTAATATCGAACAACACGAACAAAGCAATCTCGCAAAAAAAGAAGCATTGATACAACGAGTGATTGAAGCTCCTTTTGCCGAATCTAAAGAAGAAAACCTCGAAATCATCAAAGCATTCCAACGTGAATGGACCGAAATCGGCTATACCCCCATAGCGGAAAAAGAACGGCTGTGGAAAGAATTCCGTTCGGCCATCGACAATCGTTTCGAAAAACTCAAAATTAACCAAAAAGACGTAAAAAACATTCACTACCAAGAGCATATTAAAAACATCTTGGACGATAAAAACGCTTCGGAAGGCATACGCAGAGAAAAAAGAGTATTGCAAAATAAAATTTCCAAACTCAAAGAAGACGTGGCACTTTGGGAAAATAATCTAGGCTTTTTTGCCAGCTCCAAAAATGCCGATTTACTGAAAGCGGAATTCGAAAAGAAAATTATCAAAGCAAAAGATGAAATCCAAGAAATTGAATCAAAATTAAAACTGCTTAAAGATATCAAATAAAAAAAACGATAAATACACCTATTATGTCAGCAAGCGAAGAAGAAAAAATAAAAGGATTACCCGACAATGCATACACAGAATTAAAAGAAGGAGAACACTATAAGCCTATTTTACTCTCCGACAAAAAATATCCAGAAATCAACGGATGGACGGTATTCTGGGGTATCATTACAGCCATTATCTTTTCAGCGGCTACCGCTTATTCAGGATTGCGCTTTGGCCAAGTATTCGAAGCAGCCATTCCCATTGCCATCATAGCAGTAGGTGTATCGACTTTGGCAAAACGCAAAAGTGCTTTATCCGAAAATGTAATCATACAATCCATAGGAGCCAGCTCGGGAGTAATCGTGGCCGGGGCCATCTTTACCCTACCGGCTATCTACATTTTAAAAGAGACCAATCCCGACATGCATATCGAGGTGAATTTCATGCAGATATTTTTGGCTTCTTTGTTTGGCGGCTTCTTAGGTATTTTGTTTTTAATTCCCTTTCGTAAATATTTTGTCTCCGACATGCACGGCAAATATCCTTTTCCGGAAGCTACGGCCACAACCGAAATATTGGTCTCGGGAGCAAAAGGGGGAAACCAAGCCAAATTACTATTGATTAGTGGTTTAATTGGAGGCGTCTATGATTTCTGCATGACCAGTTTCCAATTATGGGCTGAAAACATATCTACACGCATGGCCGATTTCGGCACTAAGTTGGCTTCCGATTTTAAATTCGTTTTCCATATGAATGCCAGCTCCATACTTTTAGGTACCGGTTTTCTGATCGGACTCAAATATGCCGGCATTATCTGTGCAGGCTCGTTTTTGGCCTGGTGGTTTATCGTTCCCTTATTGGGTCAATATGGAGTTACTCCCGACGGCATTTTAATGAGTAGCATGGAACCTGAAATTATTTTCTCTTCCTTTGTCCGTTATATTGGTATAGGAGGTATTGCCATGGCCGGCATCATCGGCGTTATCAAATCATCGGGCGTTATCAAAACTTCCTTTGGCATGGCATTTAAAAGCAGTAAAGACACCCCTGAAACATCCGCCCATAAGGTATTGCGTACACAAAAAGACATTTCAATGAAAATCATCCTTTTCGGTTTTCTTGCCGTAGCTATTTTAATGCTGGTATTCTTTTTATTCGGTGGTATGCAAATGAATATTCTTCAAGTGATTGTAGGCATTTTGGTCGTCTTTATATTCGCCTTTTTATTTACAACCGTAGCGGCTACAGCCATAGCCACCGTAGGCACCAATCCGGTATCGGGTATGACAATGATGACGTTGATACTTTCATCCTTTATCTTATCCGCTGTCGGACTGCAAGGAGCTACAGGCATCGTAACCGCCCTCGTCGTAGGAGGCATCGTATGTTCCGCTTTAGCCATGGCCGGTGGCTTTATCACCGACTTAAAAATTGGTTACTGGATAGGCTCCTCTCCTTTCAAACAACAAAGCTTGAAATTTGTAGGCACCTTGGTATCGGCACTTACTGTCGGAGCTGTTATCATGATTTTATCCGAAACCTATGGTTACGGCGAAGGTGGATTAGTAGCACCTCAGGCCAATGCCATGGCCGCTATCATTGAACCTTTGATGTTTGGGGGAAATACACCCTGGCTATTATACATCATAGGAGCCATATTAGCCATCTTATTGGATAGAATAGGCATACCTGCCCTGGCCTTCTCTTTGGGCATGTTTATCCCCTTAGCCTTGAACATTCCGCTTTTAGTAGGCGGTTTCATCGCCTGGCTCATCAGCTCAAGATCGAAAGACAGTGCCACCAACAAAGCACGCAAAGACAAAGGCACACTCATTGCTTCCGGATTAATGGCAGGAGGTGCCATTATGGGTGTTGTCAGTGCACTGCTCAAATACATTGGAATTGAATTAGGCATGCCCGATTCCTATATCGGATCTTCCTTCTTCCATATAGCCGCTATCGTGATGTTTGTCCTTTTATGTGTCTACTTAATTGGAAGCTCCTTAAAAACTAAACCCAGTACCGAATAAACATGAGCGACGACATTTATAAAACCATAGATAAAATGTCGGAGGCTCAATTTAAGATAAAAGGAAGCCGCTTTGTCGGTTTGCTATATCCTGTTACCTCGGAAGAGGAGATTAAACACATTCTGCAACAGCTAAAAAAAGAACATTACAATGCCCGTCATCATTGCTATGCCTATACCTTAGGCCATATCCACGAAGCAGCCTACCGCATCAACGACGACGGAGAACCCTCCGGCACCGCCGGTAAACCTATCTACGGACAATTGTTATCCTACGAATTAAAAAATGTACTGGCGGTCGTTATTCGTTATTTCGGTGGTACTAAACTTGGCTTGAGTGGATTGATAAATGCCTACAAAACAACCACACAAATGACCATTGAAAAAGCAAATATCATCGAAAAAACCATTAACAACATCTTTCATATCCGCTTTGACTATCCCTATATGAATGAAGTGATGCAAGCACTAAAAAAAGATTTTATCTCTATTAAAAGAAATGATTACGAAAAAGAAAAATGTATCATCATCTGTGAAATCCCGCGTACTAAAAGTCCTGAAGTCCTCTCTCAATTTAAAAACATGCCTGCCGTGAAAATGGAATATATAGAAACCGTATAAAATAACATTACATTTCAACATCCCGAAATGAAAAAATTCGAAAATATTTTTTATATGACTGCATGCTTGCAAATTACTACCTAAACCCTTTAAAATTACGCTATTTACGACTTTATATAGTATTGTCATACTGATACATGAAAAATATTTTGGAGTATTTACATAAGTTACTGAAAAGAGATTTTAATACATATTTTTTTTAATAAATCAATTTCTTTTCATAAGTTTTTTACACTTTTTAATGTTAATTTTGCGACAAAAGATATGGAAGTCATAGAAAACAATCATGCACTTCAATCATAAGGATTTAAACAACTGATAAAATAAATAAACAGATTATTAAGATTAATGCATTATCTTAATTTCTAAAAACTTAATACATGGATGGAAAAGTAAACGATTGTCAAATCATTTGGAATCAATGCTTAAAAATCATTAAAGAAAACATTTCAGCGCAAAGTTACGAAACTTGGTTCACGCCTATTAAAGCCATTGGATTAAGCAAACACGTACTTACGATTGAAGTGCCTTCGATGTTTTATCATGAATTCATTGAAGGAAATTTTTGGGAATTATTAAAAACCGCCATCAAAAAAGTGTTGGGAGCAAATGGAAAATTGGAATATAAAATCCCCATTTCCTCCTCCGATAGCGGCGAAAAATCAAGTGTTACCCTACCTACTTCTACCATCAACGCCGTAGAATCACAAACTAAAAATCCTATTTTTATTGAAGAGGATCAAGAGCTACGTCAAATACCCAATCCTTTTGTATTACCGGGTATCAAAAAATTAAATATAAAATCACAATTAAATAAAAACCTCAACTTTGATAATTTCATCGAAGGGGATTGCAATCGTTTAGCCCGAGCAGCCGGCTATGCCATTGCCAAAAACCCCGGCAAAACAGCTTTTAATCCTTTATTTATATATTCAAGCGTCGGCTTAGGCAAAACCCATTTGGCTCATGCCATAGGCTTAGAAACTAAAAAGAACTTCCCCGAATTGACCGTATTATACGTCAATGCCGAGACCTTTATCCAACAATACATAGAAGCTGCCAGAGGAAACAACATCAACGATTTTGTACATTTCTACCACTTGCTCGATGTGTTGATTATTGATGATATCGAATTCTTAGTGTCTAAACCCAAAACCCAAGAAGTATTTTTCCATATCTTTAATTTTTATCATCAAAAAAACAAGCAATTGGTCATCACCTCCGACAAATCACCTTCCGAAATGACAGGCTTTGAACAGCGTTTGTTATCCCGTTTTAAATGGGGTTTATCGGCCGATTTGCAAGTTCCCGATAAAGAAACCCGCATCAAAATCATCCGAAGTAAATTATACAACAACGGCATCCAAGACATCGATGAAGAAGTCATAGAATATTTGGCCTATCGCATCGTAACCAATGTGCGTGAAATCGAAGGTGCCATTATTTCCATTTTAGCACAATCTTCTTTAAACAAAAAACAAATTACCGTCGAATTAGCCAAACAAATGATTGATAAGTTTGTCCAAAATACAGCCCATGAAATGTCAATCGATTACATTCAAAAAGTAGTATGCGATTATTATAATATGCCTGTCAATCTCTTGTTTTCCAAATCCAGGAAGCGGGATATCGTACATGTAAGACATTCTTCGATGTATTTTGCCAAAAAATATACCGATATGTCCTTATCACAAATCGGAGCAAAATGCGGCGATAAAGACCACGCTACCGTCTTACACGCTTGCCGATCCATTGAAAATCTCATCGCTACCGATAAAAAGATCAAAGAAGATTTAAATAATATTGATAAAATATTGAAAAATTCATAACATTTTTATGCATTTTACGTTTACCAACTATCAAAAAAATGATTGATATATGAAAAAAATTGTAATTAGTATTTGTTTGTTATTTTTCATCAGCAGCTTTTATGCGCAAGGGCTTAAATTTGTCGAAACCACACATGAATTTTATCATATCCAAGAAACAGCCGGGAAAGCTGCCTGTCAATTTCTTTTCACCAATACATCCTCCGATGATATTAAGATAAGCCAGATCAATTCAACGGCTTGTCCCTGCTTGAGTTTTGATTGGAAAAAATCAGCCGTACAACCCAATGAAAAAGGAAACATTCACGTATATGTCGATCCGAGCAACCGCAAAGGCATGTTTGCTTTCCCCATTCAAGTAACAACGGAAGAAAACGGCAAAACAGAGACTTACAACCTTATGGTAAAAGGTTATATTGTCCCTATACCCAAAACCAAACAAGAAGAATACGGCATGAAGGAAGGTAATTTACGCTATAAAACCAACCAAAAACGTTACATCATGCACAGGGAAGAAATAGTATATGACACCTTGCACTTTTACAATGAATGGGATTCAGTCATGACTTTCTCCTACCAATCCTTACCGGCAAACATAAAAATATCTTACCTTACCCCTTCCCTTAAACCCAAAGGCGAAGGCATCCTATGCTTTTCCTATGATGCAAGCATCAAAAACGATTGGGGGAATGTATTTGATCGTTTCTTTATGTATACCAACGATCCGGATCGTCCACGCAAAACATTCTATATCTCTGCCGAAGTTTACGACAATTTCAAAGTATGGACACCCGAACAACGTGAAAACGCCCCCCATATTTTCACTGAAAAGGACGAATATAATTTTGGTACTGACACCAGTGGAAAAGACATCAAATGCACTTTCACCATTAAAAATACCGGCAAAAGCACCCTCATGATTCGTAAAGTAAAGACATCCTGCGGTTGTACTACCCCTACCCTTATCAAAACTGAATTAGCTCCCGGCGAAAGCATACCCGTCGATGCACTCTTCCGTACATTCGGAAAAACAGGCTCTCAATATAGAACCATCGACATCATTACCAACGATCCCGACCAACCTAAGCTTACCTTACAAATCAGAGGAAACTTGATAGAAGTTCCCAAAAAATAGATTTATGTTACTTGAAAACAATACATTAACAGTATATAACACCATTCATCGTAAGAAAGAAACTTTTGTTCCTTTACATCCTCCCTTTGTCAGCATGTATGTATGCGGTCCCACCGTGTACGGAGAACCTCATCTGGGTCATGCACGTCCGGCTATCGTCTTTGACTTGATATTTCGATACCTGAAGTTCTTAGGATATAAAGTACGCTATGTACGTAACATTACCGACGTAGGTCATTTGGAAAACGATGCCGATGAAGGCGAAGATAAAATCGCAAAAAAAGCACAAATAGAACAATTGGAACCCATGGAAGTGGCACAATATTATATGGACAAATATCATTTTGCCATGGACAAACTCAATGTGCTACGTCCTTCCATCGAACCCCGCGCTTCCGGACATATACTCGAACAAATCGAAATGGTCGAACATATATTACACAACGACTATGCCTATATCGCTAACGGTTCGGTCTATTTCGATGTGGCAAAATACGACAAAGATTTCGGTTACGGTAAATTATCGGGACGTGTACTCGAAGAACTCATCGCCAATTCGCGCAGCTTAGACGGACAAGATGAAAAACGCAATTCTGCCGATTTTGCCCTTTGGAAAAAAGCAGCTCCCGAACATATCATGAAATGGAAATCGCCCTGGAGTGTAGGTTTTCCGGGCTGGCACATCGAATGTACAGCCATGAGTACCAAATACCTCGGCAAACAATTCGACATACATGGAGGGGGTATGGATTTATTGTTCCCTCATCATGAGTCGGAAGTATGTCAAAGTACGGTAGCCAACGGCATTGCATCCGTTCGCTATTGGTTACATAATAATATGATAACCATCAACGGGCAAAAAATGGGCAAATCGCTCGGCAACTTTATCACCCTCGACGAATTCTTTCAAGGGACACATTCTATGCTTAGCCAAGCTTTCGACCCCATGACCATACGTTTTTTTATGTTACAAGCCCACTACCGCAGCACCCTCGACTTCTCCAACGAAGCCCTATTGGCTGCCGAAAAAGGCATGCATAAACTGATGGAAGCTTACGACACCCTAAAAAAAATAAAACCTTCTCAAACAAATACAAACCCGGAAAGCTTTGCCGAAGTCGATCGCCTGTTTCAAACATGCCTCCAAGCCATGAACGACGACTTTAACAGTCCCATTGTCATTGCCACCCTCTTCGATGCGGGTCGCATCATCAATGCGGCCTATGCAGGCAAGCTATCCTTGGCTCAAGAAAACATCGAAAAACTTACGCATTTATTCGATACCTTCTTATTCGATATCCTGGGTATGAGTGTCGATAACGAAAAAAGTACAACAAAAAACCTGGAAGATGATTTAATGCAACTCATCCTCTCCTTACGCAGCCAAGCCAAAGAACGTAAAGATTATACTTCGGCCGACGGCATACGGCAAGCCTTACAAGCCATCGGCATCACAATAAAAGACACCAAAGACGGTGTGGAATGGTCCAAATAACATTAAAATAAATCATTATGTTAGCTTATATTACTTGGAACGTCGACCCCATTCTCTTTGAATTGGGAAATGTAAGAGTCGGATGGTACGGTTTGCTGTTGGCAAGTGGCTTTTTACTCGCTTACCTGCTGTTTCAAAAAATGTTGTCAAAAGAAGGATTTCCTCAGCAACTCACTGACCGTTTTGCCATCTATACCATTTTATGGACCGTGGTCGGACTGCGACTCGGACATTGCTTGTTTTACGATTGGGCATATTTCCAACACCATCTCTTGGAAATATTTATCCCTTTTACACAAACACCACAAGGATGGCAATTCACCGGCTATGCCGGTTTGGCAAGCCACGGCGGAGTCATCGCCATCATTCTATTTGTAGTATATTTTGCCTATAAATATAAAATCAATATTCTTTGGCTATTAGACCGTTTAGCCATCGCAGTTCCCATTGCCGCCGCCTTTGTGCGTTGTGGCAATTTGATGAACTCCGAAATCATTGGCGTCATCACCGATAAACCTTGGGGTTTTATTTTTATGCAACTTCAAGGTAGCGACGAATGTTGTGAACCTCGACATCCCACACAACTCTATGAGGCTTTTGTATATTTTTCCCTCTTTCTATTCCATCTATGGTATTATTTCAAACATACTAAAGGAAAAATCTATGCCGGACGAACCACAGGAATCCTGCTTATCGTGATTTTTACCGCCCGTTTCTTCATCGAATTTGTAAAAAAAGAACAAGTCGATTTTGAAGTAGGAATGACGTTAAATATGGGGCAATGGCTCAGTATACCTTTTATTATTCTTGGGATTTTCTGTCTATACTATTCGTATAAAAAGAAACTCTTGTTTGTTCCAAAACAAGCAATAGACAATCAAAAGAAATCTTAAGCCAATAAAGGATTCGAATCGGACGGATGAAGTAAATCATCATACTTAATTTCTCTCCAAACCCTGTACTTATTTGCCATAATGGTCCGTATATCATAGGTGGGTTCGCCTAAGCAAAGTTGCAAATTCAAGCGACTGCGTTTAAACGAAGTCCCTTCATTCACCAGTTTATATTGTAATTCCTTTAAACGACGTTCGTGCCATTCGTTTTTCACTTCATGGGATTTCTGTTCCCAAAACGAAGGAAATTCTATCAAACGGGTGCTATGAAACGGGGAGAGAAAATGATGTAAGAATCGATAATAGGCATTACGTAATGGAATGTAATCAACCATTACCCTAAATAAAAACGGAAAGTAAAATTGAATAAGATGTTTCGAAATGCGTATATTTATTTCTTTCACTGAAAATAACAAATCCCCGTTATTATTTACCCCTTGATAAACCACTTTCTCTGCTTGGTCGGGATCTTTATAATTCACAATATTTGATTGTAGATTCAAGGCTTGCTGTAAAAGAGACTTCCCATCGCTTTCCGTACATAAAGCGACGATAGTTTCTTTCTCTTTCATGTGTAAGGCATGATCGGCTATCAAAGTTAAACGGGCTTGTTGCATAGTATATATTAATTTAAGTATCGTATAAACACAAACACAACGAAAAGTCTATAAAAAATCGTATGCTTAGCCAAATAATATTCAGCTTTTAATTACCTTTGCAGAAAAACGCACATGCAGCTAAACGATCAGGTCATATTAGGCATAGACCCGGGTTCAAACATCATGGGTTACGGCATTATCCATAGCAAAAACAAAGACATAGAACTCCTCGACATGGGTGTGCTGAAGTTAAATCCTAAAGACAACCAACTATTGCGCATGAAACATATTTTCGAGTTTACCCTTGCTTTGATAGAAAAACACCTTCCCGATGTCATGGCCATTGAAGCTCCCTTTTTCGGTAAAAATGTACAATCCATGCTGAAATTAGGACGAGCCCAAGGCACTGCCATAGCCGTGGCTCTACATAAAAACATTCCGGTATTTGAATATTCTCCTAAAAAAGTCAAGCAATCCATTACCGGCAAAGGAAGTGCATCCAAAGAACAAATGGCAGCCATGCTCTGCCACCTAATCCCTATGAAAGAGAAACCCCTCTACCTTGATGCCAGCGATGCATTGGGAATTGCCCTCTGCCATTACTTCCAATCCCATAACCCCATACCTTCCGACACCTACAAGGGATGGGAAAACTTTATCGCTAAAAATGCTGACAGAATTATTCCGTAATAATTGTCAATGCCTGAAATAGGTTGACCGCAAAAAGTTAAAAAAATGGCAGAAAATAACAAAGAAGAATTGACGTTATCCGAAAGACGAAGAAGGATCTTTAGTGAAAGTTTTAAACGAAAAAAAGTACA
>Ga0265294_10006019_pt1 | contig 14666 bp, 13 predicted proteins | sample MunlanPumphouse3_FD_192504 | JGI IMG/M metagenome (GOLD analysis project Ga0265294, IMG submission 192504) | Groundwater microbial communities from a municipal landfill in Southern Ontario, Canada - Pumphouse #3 | ecosystem: Environmental > Aquatic > Deep subsurface > Groundwater | place... | reverse complement strand
CATATGATTTATCTTTTTTTTGTGGAAGAAACAAAGTAAATCAAAATAGGCTGAACTTGCAAAAGTTTAGCCTATATTTTTATATTATTGAAAAAGTTTTATCGGACAACAATGAATATTTATTACAAAACGGGTCAAAAGTCAAATTAAGGAGATTAAAGACATTAAAGTCCTTAATGACCTTAATGACCTTAAACCTTAGACCTGGGACATTAGACCTTGGACATTAGACGCGATGAATCGCGTCTCTACAAGACCTTAGACCTTAGACCTTAAACCTTAGACTTCTTAGAATAGATATCTAATGCGACTATTGTTGCGGTGAAGAACCAGAAGGGGATTGAGAGTTTGTCGGTGTCTAAGAAGTTGTTTAGTAGTCCGTGGGTGTAGTAGGTTACTAGGGACATGGTGAGAAAGATTGCTAACCTGCCTTCGTTTCTGTTTTCGGCTCTCTTATATACTTTTATTCCGGTATAGATGACGGTTATTACTAGGATTATCATTGACAGCATCCCTAAGACGCCACTTTCTGCAAGAGGTCCTAAGTATTCGCTGTGGGCATTGCCTAAGGTGCCTGCATTGGTTGATATGGTTGAGAGCTGATAGGACTTTTGGAAGCCTGCGTATTCAAATTGGTAGGTTCCGGGTCCCCATCCGAGTATTGGTTTTTCTTCAAACATCCTAACGACACATGCCCAGCGGTTTAATCTTTCTACGTTGGAGGCATCGGTTGAGATATTGGATATTGAGGATATATGCTCTGCGATGTTTCCTGAGGAGTCTTGGCTGTTTTTGGATAGTAGTTGTAGGATTGGGGTTTGGAAGACAAAGAAAAACATTATGCCTCCTAATGCTACAATTAGTAGGGGTTTGAGCTTGATTTTGAACTTAAGTATTGCATATATTCCTATGGCTGGCACTATGCTCATCCATGCTGCCCTTGAGTAGGAAAGGATTAGTCCTGTTAGAAAGACTAAGAAGAGTAGGGCGTAGAATGCTATTTTCCACTTGTTTTTGTTTTTGGTTATTAGGTGGAAGCTGGTCATGACAAGAAACATCGCCAGGATTGCTCCGTAGGCTGTGTGGTCGTTGTAGAAGGGTTGCATGATGTAGAAGGACTTGTCGAACTCAAAGCCTGTGAGGGCAAACATTATGGAGGTATAGATTACTATTATGGCTAGTGGTATGGCGTAGGATAGGTAAATTATTTTTATCTTCTTGAAATTGGCAAGTAGTGGGATTAGGGCTATGTAGAAGGGTATTATGTAAAATAGTTTTGAGGCAAAGAATTTGAAGGATACCAAGACGTGGGTGGAGCTTAGGGCTGTTATAAACATCCAAAGAAGGTAGAAAAAGATTGCAAGGCTTATTGGGTGGGTGAATATTCTCTTGTCGTGGTGTCCGTCTATTAGGAATTTGAAGACGTAGGCAAGGGTGAAAAGGATAAGCAGGGGCTCAGTTGGGATTGTCATTGCTGAGCTTTCTCCAATAAGCATGGTTATGGAAATTGGGGTTAGTATGGCTATTAGGTATAGGACTTTATCTAAGCGGTAGTAGAAAAGAAGGAGGGTGAGTAAGATTATGGGGATTAGTCCGTAGTAGTAGTATTCGTAGTCGATATAGTAGTAGCCTATGCCAATAAATAAGGCACATAGAAGGAAGATAATGATTGAGGTTTGGGTCTTATCACTTATTCTCTTCCATGCCTTTTTTGCTGGTTGAACTAAAGATTCTAAGTAATCAGTTATTTGATTAAGAAGTCTCATTTTACTTCTTTGGAGCTTTGTTTTTTATCTCTAAGTATTTGAGCGAAGATTGCAAGTAGGGTGCAGCATAGTCCTCCTATTAGGGCTATGATTGAGCGTTTTGGCTTATCTTTTAGGTCGGATGGGTAGGCTTTGTCTATGATGAAGTCGGTTGGTATATTACTTTTGGCATCAACTCTTACTTGTTCAAGCTTTTCATCCCAAACTTTTAGGGTTTCTATCTTTATTTTTAGTTGCTCTCTTATGCTTATGATTTGTGGTCCACTCTCCCCTATTGTTCCAAGCTTGTCTTCCAAACGCTTCACTCCTGCATTATTGCCTGATGCTATTTGTTTTGCCATCTCTTGGCTCATACGGTCTGACATCATATCGGGGTTGAAGACTTTCTTGTCCTTGGTCATTCTTGACATGCTGTCGGCAAGGGATCCTATTTGAAGAACTAATCCATCTCTTGATGCTGTTAGGGCATTAACGATGGAGTCCATCTTTGCGCGTTTCATGTCGTTGCGAAGGAGTTGCATCTGCTCTGTCATATAGTTGGCTATGTCGGCTGCATATTGAGGGTCGGTGTCCCAGACAGTTAGTTTAACGCCTAAGTTCTCGGTTCTTTTTATCTTTATATTGGAGACTAATCTTTGGTTTAGCTTTTCGCTCTTGGTCTTGCCTTTTTCTTCCTTGATGTCGTAGTGCTCATCAAGTTTGAAATTTGAAACGGTCTTTGATATTATTGTGCTTGAGCCAAGTAGTTCTAATAGGTATTCTGCATCCTTTTCCTTTCCATAGCTAAGAACATCGTAGTTATCCATTTGTGATAGGACTGCTTTTGAGACTGCATTGCTATCGGCTGGCATAAGGGCTACTTGCGATTTGTAGTAGTTGGGCAGAAAGAGTGATAATAGTCCTATGGAGGTTGTTGATAGGATGAAGACTAAAATCAGTATTAGTTTATGTTTTGATAAAAAACTAATGGTGGATTGCAAATTAAATTCGTTGTTTGAGTTATTCTCAGTCATAACAATAATATATATTTTGTACCCTCGAGCAGAATCGAACTGCTATCTAAAGTTTAGGAAACTTCTATTCTATCCGTTGAACTACGAGGGCAATAAAAAACCTTATTTAATTATAATTTTCTCTTTACTTCAAATTCTTCGTATCCCTCAATTATGTCACCCACTTTGATGTCGTTGAAGTTTTCAATATTTAAACCACAGTCTTGTCCTATAACAACTTCCTTAACCTCATCCTTGAAACGTTTGAGTGAAGCAAGCTTTCCGCTATATGCAACAATACCATCTCTAATTACACGAACCTTGGTGTTTCGATTTATCTTACCGTCCAAACACATACATCCTGCAATTGTTCCAACCTTAGTGATTTTGAATACTTCTCTAATTTCAAGGTTAGCAACAATCTTTTCTTCAATCTCTGGTGATAGCATACCCTCCATTGCGTCTTGCAATTCGCTGATAGCTGTGTAGATGATTGAATATAGTCTGATGTCGATTTGTTCTGCCTCAGCCAGTTTCCTTGCTCCCATTGAAGGACGCACTTGGAATCCAATGATGATTGCATTTGATGCTGTTGCAAGCAAGACGTCAGTTTCAGTAATTTGTCCAACTGATTTGTGGATTATGTTTACTTGAATTTCTGGTGTCGATAGTTTTAGTAATGAGTCTGATAGAGCTTCAACTGATCCGTCAACGTCTCCCTTAACAATAAGGTCAAGCTGTTTGAAGTCTCCAATTGCAATTCTTCTACCAATTTCATCAAGTGTGATATGTTTTTGAGTTCTAAGACCTTGCTCTCTTTGTAGTTGTGTTCTACGGTTTGCTAAGTCTTTTGCTTCTTTTTCTGTTGAGATTACGTTGAAAGTGTCACCTGCTTGTGGTGCTCCATTAAGTCCTAAAAGAAGAACTGGAACTGAAGGCCCTGCGGTGATAATTTGTTGGTTTCTTTCATTATACATCGCCTTAACACGACCATAGTTGGTTCCTGCCAAAACAAAGTCGCCTGCTTTCATTGATCCGTCTTGGATTAGGATTTTAGCAACATAGCCCTTACCCTTATCAAGTGATGATTCAATAACTGTTCCCTTAGCTCTAATTAGTGGGTTACCTTTTAGTTCTAATAGTTCAGCCTCAAGAAGTACTTTTTCAAGTAGTTCGTATATGTTTGTTCCTTTCTTAGCTGATATCTCTTGTGATTGGAATTTACCACCCCAGTCTTCAACAAGTATGTTCATTGCTGCTAATTCGGTCTTTATCTTTTCTGGATCTGATCCAACAGAGTCTATCTTGTTTATTGCAAAAACGATTGGAACTCCTGCTGCTTGAGCGTGGTTGATTGCTTCAATGGTTTGTGGCATGACCCTATCGTCAGATGCAATAACAATAATTGCAATATCTGTTATCTTTGCTCCTCTGGCACGCATTGCAGTAAATGCCTCGTGACCTGGAGTGTCTAAGAATGTCATTTTCTTGCCGTTCTTAAGAACAACTTCGTATGCTCCAATATGTTGAGTAATACCTCCTGCTTCTCCTTGAATAACGTTTGCTTTTCTGATATAGTCAAGTAGGGATGTTTTACCGTGGTCAACGTGTCCCATAACCGTTACAATTGGTGCTCTTGAAACTAAGTCTTCATCGTTTCCTATTTCTTCAATTCCCTCTAATGCTTCAACAACTTCAGCACTTACAAAATCGGTTGTGAAACCAAATTCTTCTGCTATAAGTTGTATTGCTTCTGCATCAAGACGTTGGTTAATCGAAACAAACATTCCTAATGACATACAAGAAGCTATAATCTTAGTTACTGGAACGTCCATCATCGTTGCTAACTCATTAGCTGTAACGAACTCTGTAACTTTTAATACTTTTTGTTCTTCTTGCTCTTGTTGGAACTGTATTTGATGATGCTCTTGAACCGATTGACGTTTGTCTCTTCTATGTTTAGAGGCTTTTGATTTTCCTGTTGAAGATAATCTTGCAAGAGTATCTTTTATTTGTTTTTCAATCTCCTCGTTGCTAATCTCAACTTTCTTAAGTTCTTTCTTAGGCTTAGCAAATTTGGATTTAGCTCCAGCACCTGCTCCAGCTCCTGCCTTTGGCTTAGTCTTTGCAGGGTCTATTGCAGAACCAGGATGATTTGGTTGACCTACAAGTGTTGGCTTTGCAATATTACTTGTTGTTGGAGCTTGTTTAATTCTCCTACGTTTCTTTTTATCTCTCTTTATGCCATCTGCATCGGTTTGTTGAGATGCGGTGATAACTTGTTTCTTTGGCTTGTCGAACTGAGAAAGGTCTATCTTTGCTCCTGAAACAATTGGCCCTGTTAGTTTAACGTATTGTGTTTCTATGAAGTTGTCATCAACAGTTTCTTCAACAGCAACTACTGGTGTTTCTTTTGGTGCATCCTTAACAACAACTGGTTTTTCTTTTGTCTCCTGTTTCCTTTCTGGACTATGTTTTGGAGTTTCCTTTGTTACACTTTCCTTTGTAGCAGGTTTTCTCTTAGTCTTATTATCCTTTTGTTGTTTATCTTTCTTATCTTGCTCTACCTTTTTCTTTTCTTCTCTATCGTGTGCAAGTTCTGCTTTCGATTTTTTGTCAGGTTTTGTTTTGGAGTTAATTGAGTCAAGGTCTATTTTTCCAATGATATTTAATGAATGGCTATCATCATTGTCTTTTTTGGTTTGAGTTGCTTGAGGCTCTTCTTTCACTTCCTTAGATTTTGTTTCTTGTTCAGCTTCAATAACAACATCTTTTTCCTTAGCTACTACCTCTTGCTTTGGCTCCTCTTTCTCTACTATCTCAACCTTCTCTTCCTCTTTCTTTTCTGCCTTTGCTTTCTTTTGCTCTACAACTACTTCCTCAACAGCCTCTTCCTTCTTCACTTCCTCTTTCTTAACCTCTTCTTTAGGCTCTTCTTTCTTTACTTTCTCTTCCTTCTTAACAGACTCTGTTTTCTTAGGTGTAGGCTCAGTATATTCAAGAGTTTTAGTTTTAATCATTATTTCCTCAACACTAACCTCTTCAACATTATCCTTAGGGCTTGGTTCTGAATAAACCTCTTCTACTTCAATTGTTTGTTGATTAGTTTTTTGAGTGGAAAAATCCAACTTACTTGCTTCTTCCTTAACTTTTCGTTCTGAGATAAATGCAGAAGAAAGTATATCATATAGCTCTTTATCAATCTTTGTATTAGGATTGTTTTCTATACTCTTACCTTTTTTTGCAAGGAAATCTACTAACGTTGAAATTCCAACGTTAAATTCTTTTGCAACTTTGTTTAATCTAATGGTTTTATTTTCTCCTGACATTTATTATTTCTTATTTGTTCGCTGAATCTTTAAATTATTTTTTCTCTCTCTGACCAACCTCTTATAGCTCTTCTTCGTCTTTATCTTGTGCTTGCTCTTTAGCTTCTTCTTCTATTTCTTCTTCTACAACTTCTTGCTCTTCTTCAACTTCTTGCTCTTCTTCAACTTCGCCTTCTTCAACTTCTTCTTCCTCGACTTCATCTACAACTTCTTCGTCAAATTCTGATCTAAAAGCTTTCAAAACCTCTTCTATTGTTTCTTCTTCCAAGTCTGTTCTTTCAACTAACTCTTTTGCAGTTAATGCTAAAACGTCTTTTGCAGTATCACAGCCTATTGCTTTCAATTCATCTATCACCCATTCTTCAATCTCATCTGTAAATTCGTTCAAATCCACATCTTCGTAATCCATATCAGTATCACTATATACATCTATTTCATATCTTGTAAGTTTGCTTGCCAATTTAATATTCGCTCCTCCCTTACCAATTGCTAAAGAAACCTGATCTGATGGCATAAATACTTCTGTTCTGTGATTTTCAACATCTAAACTTACAGACGTTACTTTTGCTGGGCTTAGTGCTCTTGTTATATATAGTTCAGTATTTGTTGTATAGTTAATAACGTCTATGTTTTCATTTCTAAGCTCTCTTACTATTCCATGAATTCTGCTTCCCTTCATCCCAACACATGCTCCAACTGGGTCAATTCTGTCGTCATAAGATTCAACAGCAACCTTAGCTCTTTCGCCTGGTTCACGAACAACGTCCTTAATTGTAATAAGTCCGTCATCGATTTCTGGCACCTCTTGTTCAAGCAATCTTTCTAAAAATACTGGTGATGTTCTGGAAAGGGTAATTTGAGGAACTACTCCGTTTCTCATCTCAACCTTTAAAACAACTGCCTTGATAGTATCTCCTTTTCTATAGAAGTCTCCTGGTATTTGTTCTGTTTTTGGAAGATTTAGCTCAATGCCCTCTTCATCCAAAACCATTATCTCTCTTTTCCAAATTTGATATACTTCACAAATAACTATCTCCCCTACCTTTTCCTTATATTTTGTGAATATATTAGCTCTCTCATAATCTTGTATCTTAGCAGCTAAGTTTTGACGAATTGCCAAAATATCTCTTCTTCCAAAATCTGCAAATCTAATCTCTTCTGAAAACTCTTCTCCAATCTCAAAGTCTGGCTCTACTTTGATTGCTTCAGAATAAGAAACCTGTGTGTTTTCATCCTCAACAGTTCCATCTTCAACAATTAATCTATTTCTCCAAATCTCCAAGTCTCCCTTATCAATATTAACAATAACACTAAAGTTTTCGTCTGAGCCATATTTCTTTGCCATCAATTGCTTAAACACATCTTCCAAGATACGCATTAAGGTCTCTCTTTCAATGTTTTTAAATTCTTTAAATTCTGAGAATGTATCAATTAAATTTAAGTTTTCCATAATTAAAACTTTTCTTTCATATTTAGAATATTATTATTATTTTAGCTTCTTTAATGCTTGAAAAGGCGATTTCCTTCTCAATGGGAGTGTCTTTCTTCTTTTTTGCAAACTCTTTAACCAGAATCTTATCATCATCAACACCTAAAAGTTCTCCTTCAGTTTTCAACCCATCTGTTGTTATTATTGAGATGTTTCTGCCAATGTTTTTCTTATATTGACGAGTATTCATCAGAGGCTCTCCTACTCCTGAGGAAAACACACTTAATTCAAAGTCTTCAACTTCTCTATCGAAGTTTCCTTCTATTTTTCTTGATAAATCGATGCAATTTTGAATAATTACTCCATTATCACCATCAATATACACAAAAATCTTATTATCCTTACTGACTTTCAAGTCAACAAGGAATAAATCAGACCCCTCTAATTCTTCATTAACAATACTTTGAACTTTCTCTTTATCAATCATATATAAAAATCATCCAATAAAAGAGGGGACAATTTAGTCCCCTCGCTTATTTCTATTTCGCTTGCAAAATTACTAATAATCTTTGACTTAGCAAAGAAATACTAAATAAAACTACATTATTAATCTTCAACAGTTATAGTTTCTGCATTTTTTGCTTCAAATCCTCTTATCATATCCATCTCATCTGACATATCCAACATCTGGAATAATATTGCAGCATCATTTGCAAATTCAGAATCGGGATACTCTTGTGCAAACTTACCATAAGCCTCCTTTGCTTTCTCCTTATTATTACAAGCTTTCTCATAAACACTCCCAATCTTAAACTTAGCTATTTCAACTAAATAAAAATCAGGAAAATCAGAAATCAAACGTTCTAAATAAGATATAGCCTTGTCGCAATACATTACATTTGTGCTAACATCTGCTGCCTTATAAAGTATAATTGCAGAGTTGGTGTCGGTTGGGAAGTCCATTATATAGGAATCGTACATCGAAAGAAGTGAGTCCGCCCTTTCTTTTGAAATCTCTTTTGCATCTTGCATAGTTTGAACCTCTAAAGCTGCAATCCTTTCCAACCTACTTTCTTTTGTTGGCTGACATGCAGCAAAGACAATTATAGCTAAGATGGGTAATAAAAACTTTTTCATATTATTTTCTTTTAAATCAAAGAGATTTACTTCCTTGTGTTTGGTCTTTTCATTTTATAACTTGTTGCAACTCTTCCATTAGAAATGTCATTTAACTTCCTCTTCAAAAGAGTTCTTCTAATTGAGGATAACCTATCAACAAAGACTTTTCCTTGTAGGTGGTCAAACTCATGCTGAAAGACTCTTGCTCTTAGTCCTGTTAGTAGTTCTTCCTTTTCATTAAAGTTCTCATCAAAATATCTAACCACAACGCTAGATGGCCTACTTACCTCTTCGTGCAATTCTGGAAGGGAAAGACAGCCCTCTTCAAACGTCCACTTCTCTTCTGAAACCTCTATAATTTCTGGATTAATGAAAACTCTCTTAAAGCCATCTGCCTCAGGATATGTTTCGGTGAATGGTTGTGCATCAATAACAGCCAAAGAAATCGACAAATCAATTTGAGGAGCAGCTAATCCTACACCATTTGCAAGATACATTGTCTCAAACATATTGTTAACAAGCTCCGACAACTGCGGATAATCCTTGTCAATTTTATCTGTCATTCTTCTTAGTACGGGATTTCCGTAACCAACTATTGGTAATATCATATTTCTTAATTCTAATTCATATAACTTTGTAGCAAAATAACAGCAGAAACTGTATCAACTAATGCCTTATCTCTACGTTGTTTTTTCTTTGCTCCTGAAAGCAAAATTGTTTGGGTAGCTATCTTAGAACTAAAACGTTCATCTACTCTAATAATTTTCTTTTCTGGATATTTCTTACCTAATGCCTCAACAAAAGGTTCTATGTAAACGGAACTTTCCGATAGAGTATTGTCCATCTGTTTTGCTAAACCAACAACAAACTCATCAACAACTTCCTTCTTTAAGTAATCATCCAAAAATTCAAATATCTTATCAGCACTTACAGTTGTTAGGGCTGTTGCAATAATTCTTTCATTATCGCTTACTGCCAAACCAACACGTTTATGTCCGTAATCAATTGCTATTATCCTTCCCACCTATTTACTTACAAAGTGATAGTGAGAACCATAACGTTCAAAAGCAGCCCTATCTAATTCCTCTCTATGATCTGGATGAGCAACAGAAATAAGCAGTCTTGCTCTTTGTTGTAAGCTCTTTCCATAAAGATTAATAGCTCCAAACTCAGTAACGAACCAGTGAATATGATTTCTTGAAGTAACCACACCAGCACCAGGAGTTAGGATATTTGCAATCTTAGAAATTCCTTTCTTAGTCATAGAAGGCATTGCAATAATAGCTTTTCCTCTATCTGAACGAGAAGATCCATAAATATAGTCAACCTGTCCACCAACACCACTATAGAACTTAGAACCAATGCTATCAGCACAAACCTGACCAGTTAAGTCGATTTGTAATGCAGAATTGATTGCAGTCATCTTAGGTTGTTGAGCAATAATGAAAGGGTCATTAGTATAAGCCACGTCCATCATACCAACCATTGGGTTATTGTCAATAAAGTCATAAACCTTTTTAGAACCCATTAAGAAAGTAGCAATCATCTTGCCATTATCTAATTTCTTATTCTTACCATTAATAACACCGCTTTCAACAAGTGGTAAAACACCATCAGCAAACATTTCAGTATGTATTCCTAAGTCCTTATGAGAACCTAGTTGAGCCAAAACAGCATTAGGAATTGCACCAATACCCATTTGCAGACAAGCACCATCTTCAATAAGCTCAGCACAGAACTTACCAATAATCACTTCCTCATCAGTTGGGTCAGAGAAATGAGCAGGGAAAAGAGGAGCATCATGATCAACAAAAATATCAATCACAGACATTGGAATCATAGCATCACCATAAGAACGAGGCATACAAGGATTAACAACCGCAATAACAATTTTAGCCATCTCAATAGCAGCCAAAGTTGCATCAACAGAAGTACCCATTGAAACATAACCATGAGCATCTGGAGGACAAACCTGAAGCATTACAACATCAACAGGAAGGTATCCTTGGCGATAAAGTTTTTGAGTTTCAGAAAGCAAAACAGGGATATAGTCAGCATAACCAGCCTGAACACCTTTTCTAACATTACCTCCAACAAAGAAAGCATCATGTTGGAAAATCCCTTCAAACTCAGCGTTAGAGTAAAGAGCTTCGCCCTCAGTGTGCAAGTGGTGGATATATACATTTTTAAATTCCTTGTTCCTACCTCTCTCAATCATCGCATCAATTAAGCATTGAGGAGTAGCTGCAACAGAAGATAGATGTATATGGTCTCCTGACTTAATCACCTTAACCGCCTCTTGTGGCGTAACCGACTTATATGTTTTTTGTGTCATTTCTTATATGTATTTATCTGATTAAACAAAATTTAAGATGCAAAATTACTCAATCCTTTTGAAAAGAGGAAATAAAAGAGGAATAAATCCAAAACCACCAACCAAAACTCCATAGAATTATAGAGAAATAGCAGTTAGGAGATATAGAATTTATGTTATGGAGTTATTAAAGAAATCATATAGAAACTCTTATATTTTAACATCAAATAATTCAGTAGGATCAATCTTAAACTGAAGCATTTTTGCTGTATCTCTTCCTCCATCACCACCTTTTCTTTGTATAGTTATTCTTCCTAATTTTATATTACCTCTTACAGTATATTCTATATTTCCTTGACTGAAATAGTTTATACATATGTTTATTGGCTTTAGTATCCATCTTGAATTTGTTGGAGTTTTCTGTGCTACAAGCATCCATTCTGCAGCAAACTGACCTCTCCCTCTAAGTATATCGCTTGCAATTAATGATTTATTGTCATTCAACCATACAAGCAATGAATCTTGTTCTAATTTACTAAATTCATTAATAAACATTCTCCTTTTATCTTTTGGGTTAATAATACTTGGTTCTATTTCTCCCGTATATCTCTTCAATATTAACACAATATCTGCTGGAATCCCCCATAATTCAACATACCGATCGACCCACCTCTTGTCGATTTGATTAAATCCTTTTGTGTTACTTACAAGCTTCACTTGAATGTTTTGAGCATCAATTGCTGTTATTAATTTAATTGTAATTTGAACTTGAACGTCAGCCTTATTTCCACTTATTTTAATAGCTCTAACAAATTCAATGTTCTCAATTGCATAATTCATAATGATTAGCCATTTCTTAGCCTCTTCATCATTTTTCCAATTATTAAATTTATCAACTATATCATCTTCATTTCTAAATCCATTTCTTGCCGTTTGGCTTCCGAGTAATTGTTCTTTATTCATCATAATTATAAATACTTATGTATTTCTTTTAGAATATATTGTAATACATTAACAGAAACACTATTCCCAAATTGTTTATATGCTTGATTAATCTTTTTATTGATAATAAATGTATCAGGAAATCCTTGCACTCTAGCACATTCTCTCGGCGTTAATTTTCTAATCTTATCGTTAATAAGAAACAATCCAGTTTTAGCACCTATCCCTCCACCATAAGCAGAAAGAGTTATTCCATGTCCATTTACGTCATATATCCTCTCTCCTTGTCCACCTTTATTTACTTTACCTATTTGTAAAGGTCTATTATATGTTAAATCGAATAGATTAGAAAATGTTTTATATATATTTATATCAGGTCTATCTATAAATTTGACATTAGTTGGTTCATTTTCTAAAATGTCTTTAATTGAAACAATTGTATTGGGGGGTTTGGGAAAAGAGAATTTTTTTACTCCTAAATCTTTCCTATATCCAACAAAATATATTCGCTCTCTATTTTGTGGTAATCCATAATTAGATGAATTTAATACTTTATGAAATACTACATATCCTAATTCATCTAAAGTATTCAGTATAATTTCTATTGTTTTCCCATCATTATGCTTTTCTATATTCTTGACATTTTCTAAAAAAACTATCTTAGGCCTATGATAGTTAATAATTCTCGCTATATCAAAGAATAACGTTCCTCTTGTATCATCAAACCCTTTTTGATTCCCCGCTACCGAAAATGCTTGGCATGGAAAACCTCCGCAAATAATATCATGCTGAGGTATATCCTTTTCGTCTATTAACGTTATATCTCCTTCGGGAACCGAACTGAAATTTTCAGAATATGTTTGAGTTGCTTCTTTATCCCATTCGCTAGCAAAAACACATTCAGCACCAAATGAATTTAATGCTAGATGGAAACCTCCTATACCTGCGAATAAATCAATAAATTTATATCCATTAAATAAACTTTTATCTGCTTGAATCATTACAATACAAAAATCTTAAATTATTACGACAAAAAGTGTAAAGTTAAACAAAATAAATTACCAAGCAAACATGTAAGGGTAAATAATTATTACAATTCTTCTTACTATTAACATAGAAACAATTAAAAATTACTAACAATCAGATATTTACTATAATATATATCATTAGATCCTTAAAAGTTAGCTATAAACATGCAAGCATAAGCCCATTTATTATTGTGTACGCTATTGTAGCTATTGAGACAACAATAGCGAAGAAACTTTCAAAAATCCACTCTTTCATAATTAAGTATTTATTTATTCTTATTATATTGCCAATTGTAGTATTTGTCATTTTCTCCTTTATATTGAACAGGAGTCTTTAATTCCGAGAGAACTCTTATTGCAATCCTTGCATAACAAGTTTCTCTATCACAATAATCATAAGGCTGATCCTCATATTTCATTCCGATTCTTTCTTTTAATATACAATTCCCATTATACTCAAGAAAACCCCAATATTTTATTGTTACTTTTCCCTTACTTGTTAATTCTACTTGATTTACACCAAAATCAATTCCATAGATACCACTATAATAATCTATTGCATAATAATAATTACTCAAATTACACCTTCTTTTAATTTCTTCTACTTCTTCAATTATTTTATAACCCAACTTATCTGCTTTATATTTTAAATAGTATTCATCTACTAATTTATATTCATTTTCTTTCATATTAATCTTTGTTTTTATTATACTTTATTAACTTTAACTTCATTTTACTCAAACCAACGTACTCTTGCAAAGTTAAAAAACAATTCTAATATAAAGATGTATTTTCATTTATTTTTCCTCCTTTTTCTTCTCTTTAATCTCATCAGACTTCTTTTGCTTGGCGTCTTCCTTGGCTTGTTTTATTTCTGCTTTTGAAACGTAGCCTTTTGGTGCTGGAGGTTCTTTTAAGAATTTGGCTTCTTTGAGGGCTTTAACTAAACGGATGTCGGGACGGTAGGTTAGCTTGCTATAAGTGACCTCTTTTGGGGTTATGTCGTCGGCATTATCGCAGCCCTCACTTGTTATGGCTACTCCAAATGTGCCTATGCCTTCAAATTTTATGTTATAACCGTCTGCAAGCTTGCGTTTGAGAACATTGGAAAACTCCATTAGGACAGGAATTACCGTACTTTCTTTGACAATGCTGCCTTGGCTGATTTCACTTGCAATTTCTCCAATTGATAATGTCCCTTTGGTTGTAGGAACTGCGAAGAACTTTTCTTCCGATACTCCATTTTTGATGTATCTCTTCTTTTTGGCTCTGTAATAAATTGACATAATATTCTTTTTTATTAGTTTATACTCCTCAAAAGACCATTGAAAACACTCAAATTACTATAACAAAAAACTAAAAGGCTATCAACGTAATTTATAACGCTGTTTAAAACTTTTTTGTTAGGTAAGAAAATTCACTAAGTCTTTGTTTAAAACTCCTGAATCGCCGTTTTAGTATGCAAATGATGCACATCTTTCATACCAAATGATGCACATCTTTCGGGGTGAAAGATGTGCATCATTTTATTTTAAGGAAATTTAAGGGTAATTTGCAATTGAAAACTCAAGGTCTTAATCCTACGAGTTCTATTATGCAAATATACGAAAATTTCTTGTATTAATCAATAGTTTTCATTGTTGTCCGATAAAAAATTATAACCCCAATTAATCCAAGTTAATTATCTTATAATCAATTCTCCAATTTTATTTTCAAAAAGTCAAGCCCCCTCTTTTTTATGTCTCGA
>Ga0265294_10006018_pt1 | contig 14666 bp, 20 predicted proteins | sample MunlanPumphouse3_FD_192504 | JGI IMG/M metagenome (GOLD analysis project Ga0265294, IMG submission 192504) | Groundwater microbial communities from a municipal landfill in Southern Ontario, Canada - Pumphouse #3 | ecosystem: Environmental > Aquatic > Deep subsurface > Groundwater | place... | reverse complement strand
AAATTAGACCTTTTATAGCTTGTAAAACACCCCATAAACACATTTCATTCATAACCAACAACATATAGGCTATTTAAAAAAAACTCACCCAACTTGGGTTTATCTTGTGAAATCAGCATTTTATTCTCTTCCTCTTTTTTTGCTGCAAGTTCGGTCAGAGCCTGATATATGTCGTTGAACTGCATATTGGTTTCTATCATAAACATTTCAAGTTTCTGATTGAGTTCAGCGTACCCCAAGGCGTACTGGCGAAGTGCTACAAATGCCCGTACTATTTGGATATTCATTTCAATAGCCTTCTGACTATTAAGTAATCCGGCAAGCATGGCAACACCATGTTCTGTAAAAGCATAGGGCAGTTTACGAGTACCACCCCAACTTGATGTTCCATTTTGGAATATCAAGTCGAACTCTTCATTATTCAGTTGAAACATAAAATCATCAGGAAAACGGCTAAGGTTTCGTTTAACCGCTTTGTTTAGGTTAGAAGTGGTTACTTCGTACAGCTCTGCTAAGTCTTTATCAAGGATTACACGCAATCCTCGAATGTCGAAAATTTTACTTTGAATGATTTGTAACTCCATATCTTTCTGTAATTTAATTGTTTATAATAAAATTCGTTACCTAAATCGTTACCCGTTTGTTAACTATCACCAATAGGTAACTATTGAGCCGTCTTTTTATAGATTTTTTCAATTCCGGAAAATTGCTCAGAGAGCCCCTTCATGTCGTCACTAATTTTATTGTTCGTAATACGGGCATAGATCTGTGTTGTTTCAATATTGGTATGACCCAGCATCTTTGAGACGGTTTCGATGGGAATACCTTTGCTTAATGTAGTCGTGGTGGCGAACGTATGGCGAGCAAGGTGGAAAGTAAGGTTCTTTCTGATTCCGGACAGATCGGCAATCTCCTTCAGGTACGAATTTAGCCTCTGGTTGCTGATTATTGGAAGGATTTCCCCATTTGGGAGCTTGTTTTTATACTTGTCCAGGATCATTTTGGGAATATCCAATAACGGAACATTGACATCTGTGCCTGTCTTCACCCGTTTGGTCATAATCCAAAGGTTGCCGTCAAACGACTTGCGGATATGCTCCTTTCTAAGACCCGCCACATCTATGTAGGCCAAACCACAAAAACAGGAAAAGATAAATAAGTCACGGACATGTTCCAACCTTTCGGATACAAGGTTGAGTTCTAGTATTTTTTTGATTTCATCTTCCGTAAGATAGCCTCTATCCACTTTTTGTAGCCGGATTTTGTAATTCGCAAAAGGATCGCCAATAACTATTCCGTTGTTTCTGGCAATCAGAACGATGCGCTTAAAAAACTGCATAAATTTGGCTGTGGTGTTGGAATTGCATTTGCAGATCGTTTTAAGATACACTTCAAAATCGGTGATAAACATTAGGTTTATCTCTTGCAGTGCAATGTCCGACAAGTTGTACTTGTGTCTTATAAAGTTCTCAAGATGCTTCCGGGTTACTTCATACTTTTGATAAGTAGATGCGGATTTGGATATACCGATGAGTTGTTTCACATCGTTGTTGTGCTTCACGAACAGATCCAGTAATGTCGCATGATTCTCTGAATGGCCCAGGAACTCATTCTTTACCTTTTCGGCAGTAACGTAGTTGTCTCGCCGCTGTTGCTCGTGGTAGATTTGGTTGAGGGAAGCTTTGATGTCGTCCAGTAGCTTGTTGATTTGTCCGGCAGACTTTCCTGTGGCTTTTCCAGCTTTCACATTCCAGTTCTCGGGAAGGATGTTTTGTTTCGTACTGAACTGGCAAACTTTTCCATCAACGGTAACTCTTGTCATAATCGACACCTCTCCATTACGCTTTTCCGACCCTTTTTTCAGGTAGAAAAGGACTTTAAATGTACTCTTCAAACTCCCAACAGAAAAGCAAGGAACGGAAAAACAAGGTAACAGATTGATAGTCAGAAATGATTGGCTTTGAGTGTCTTCGGTTGCCGAATGGGTAAAATGCCGTTTTGAGCGAATTATAGCAAACAATCCGTCTCTATAGCGTTACCCATTTTTGACGGAGCAAAACACAGCAATATGATGACCTTTATTGTCTTGATATAACGCTGTTTGTCTGCGGTTTACACTGTTCAAATAACTCACAAAGGAAGTAATTTTATCAACTTAAAAATGTGAGTGTTATGAACAACGAATTGAAAGGGTCTTTCTACCTCAAACGGGAAAGCAGATTCGGAAAAAGTAATGTCGGGGAAAAGGTTGCTTATCCGATTACCGGCAAAATTATTATTGGCAACAGTATCGCCCAGTTTGCAACCAAACTGAAAGTCGAAGAACGGCTTTGGCATGTCAAATCAGGGCGGGCAACCGGAAAAAGCCGTGTTGCCGTTGAACTCAATAGGGAGATTAATAAAATAAATCTCCTGATACATTCCCACTACAAGGATATTCTGGAGCGAAACGGAACAGTAACCGCTTTAGAAGTTAAGAACGCTTTTCAGGGAATTGCTACCACACAAACAACATTACTTGTATTGTTTAGTGAAATGATGCAGGAGTTCCATTCAAGGATAGGGATAGACCGTGCTGCCGGAACTTACAAGTCATACCAAACAACGTATAAGTATCTCGAACAATTTCTCCGCAAGAAATATAAAGTTGGAGATATACCTCTAACCCGCTTGGATTTACCTTTTATCGAAGCCTTTGATTTTTATCTGCGTGTGGAACGTGGTTTGAAACCGGCTTCAATGGTTACGAACATCATCTATTTGCAGAAAGCAGCACGGATAGCCCTGCACCGGAATTTAATCAGCCGTCCGCCTTTTACCGGATACAAGCCGGAAAAACCGGAACTACAAACACGTTCACTCACAAAAACTGAGTTGGAACGGTTTATATCGACACCCTTACCCAAATCAAAGCTCTGCTATATTCGTGATTTATTTGTATTCTGTGCGTTTACCGGTATCTCGTATGCCGATTTGAAAAAACTTACATGGAAAGATGTCATCAGGGAAAAGGACGGTAGCCTGTGGATTTCGACGTCCCGCCAAAAAACAGGTATTCATTTCAATGTTAAGCTGTTGGATATTCCGCTACAGATTATGAAGAAATACAAGGGGTGTGCAAAGGGAAACCTTGTATTCCGTGTACTGACATCGACAACCCTAAATAACACCCTGAAAAAAATCGCTGTGTGTTGCGGAATTGAAAAGAGCCTTTGCTGGCATATGAGCCGGCATTCGTTCGCCAGTCAGGTCTGCCTGTCGCAAGGGGTTTCTATTGAGAGTGTGAGCCGGATGCTCGGACACAAAGATATACGGACTACCCAACGCTATGCCCATGTAAATAATGAGAAAATCGGAAACGATATGAAACAGCTATCTCAACGGCTTGCGGGTAAATTCGACTATCCGGTAAATAACAAATAATACAATAACAATCAATTATATAAAATCATGGAATACAACAGAAGCACGTTCAGTATATTATTTTACCTGAATACCAGTAAGAAAAAGAAATCGGGCAAATGTCCGGTCATGGGGCGTATCAGTGTAGATGGTAAAAGTACGGCGTTCAGTACGGGAATAGATGTTCTACCCTGTGAATGGGATGCATCGGAAGGATTAGCTACCGGCAAATCTAATATCTCTGTAAACAAACAGATAGAGGATTGTAAAGCGAAACTTGAAGGGCATTATAAAGCTATGGTTGAAAATCAGGGCTTTGTAACTGCCGAATTACTTAAAAATGCGTTGCGAGGTATCGGAACGGCTCAAAATACGGTCATACAGGAGTTCGCCGACTTGGTTGAAGAAAAACGGAAAAGTGTGGGAATCAGGATAGTCGCCAGTTCCTATGGTATCTATCCGGCTGCATACCGACATTTCAAAGGATTTTTAAGACATAAATACAATGCTGACGATATTCCTTTCAGCATGGTTAATATGGCAATGGTTGAAGAATACGCCTATTACTTGAAAATAGATGCACGGTTGGCAGTACGAACGGCACGGTCAACCATGAAACCGTTTCGCACTGTGATAAGACGGGCGTATAACAAAGGATTGTTACGCAATGACCCTTTCTTCGACTATGTACCGGAAAAGATATTGTCTAATCCCCGCTGGCTCTCCCATGACGAGATAGAACGCCTGATGAAGCTACAACTAAAAAGCCACGCCCAAAGTTTTGTACGGGATATGTTTTTGTTTTCGACATTCACGGGTATTTCCTATATTGATTTGAAAAACCTGCGGCATACGGACATCGGACAGCAGGAAGACGGCAACTTATGGATTATCCTGAACAGACAAAAGACCGGAACATCTTCGTATATTCCCCTGTTGGACTTTCCGAAAACAATCATTGATAAATACAGAGGTACTAAGTATTCAGGTGATGATGACAAGGTATTCAAGATGCGGTCTTCCGCCAGCGTAAACGGGCATTTGAAAGAGTTGGCAAAGTTAGCCGGAATAGATAAAACGCTGACCTATCATCAAAGTAGGCACTCATTCGGCACTGAAATTTGCCTCTCACAAGGTGTTCCGATTGAAACTCTTAGTAAAATGATGGGGCATGTCAGTATTAAGACTACTCAAATCTATGCAGAGGTTACCAGAACAAAAATCAACGAGGATATGACGAAACTGGCGAAACGGATTAAGGGAAAGTATAAGTTGGCAGAAAAAAAACGATTATAGATTAATTTTTTTGTTCGTTATTGACACTGTCCAAAAAATTGTGTAAATGGTAATGCGGGTCGGGTGCGATTCGCATTATTTTTTGTATAATTTTGAAAACGGACAGAGCAATGGAAAAGAAAAAACGACAAGCGGTTCCTGCGGAACTGCTCAGCATAGAGTTTTTAAGCCAGTTTCGCACCGAGGATGATGTGAGCAGCTTCCTCACCGACCTTCACGCACAGGTACTTGAAGGTATGCTTCAGGGCGAGATGGACGCCCATTTTAGATAAACGGTCTTGTTGATGACCTTGCCAGACTCCCTGACTTTGAATACGATACCGTCCATCCAAACCACCATATACAGGCGTTCCAAAGGGCGGTTCTGCCACTCTGCGGCGGCCTGCGTGACCTTGTTAGTAATAATCGAGATAGCCGAAGATGAGAGCGTGATGCCGTAGATATCACGCAGTTCGTCTTCTATATCGGAGACGCTCATACCTTTGGCATATAGCGAGATAACGAGCCGCTCAATAGACAGTCTGCGGCTTTGATGCTTGGGGACGGCAACCGGCTCGAAATCGCTGTTGCGGTCGCGTGGAATCTGAATAACGCTCTCTCCGTGCTGGGTCTGGATCTTCTTGGGAAACGACCCGTTGCGGGAGTTGCCGCTGTTGTTAACCATCAGCCAAACCCCGACCTAAATTACCGTTTACACAAAATTCTGGACAGTCCCTCGTTATTTTTTATACTACGAATCATAAAAATAGCCTCTGAATAACCTGTTGGCGAGAGTTTGTATTTATTTTTCCCATTTTCCTTTTTTATTTCATAAAATGGATAATAGGCTTGATTGAAATATCGACTAATATTATTTTTATTCTTGGTTAACCCTTTAAATGTGTTATTGATTAAGTGAGATATTTCGGTTGTGGTATGATATAAAGATTCATTTTTTCTATACTCAATCGCTAAGATGAAAAGAATAGCTTTCTCTAAAGATATTCTTGATATAGATAAAATTGAATTCACGTCTATCTCTTTAGACGTTTGGGGTGCTTTTATTATTTTTTCTTGAAAATCATTATAAAATGCAGACAATCCCTCTTTATTGTTTTCATATTGGATTGTGTTATCCATTTCTTTTACCTTGAACAAGCCCATTTCTTCTTGGAGCTTATTAATTTGGTTAAATCGGTCTTGAGTATAATCAACCATATCTCTTTGACGATTTAGCCATCTATTATATCTTATTGATGAATCAGCAGTAATGTATATCCGTCTCATATCCTGTGATGGAAACATTTTAATGAAATTTTCAACCTCATCTGATGTTCTAAAGCCCGTAATGACAAAATTGTCAAATATTTTTTTAGACACAATGTAGTTTATCGTACTTTCTACAACAAACAATGGATTTACCTTTAATAATTCTGCCGCAAATATGTTTTTGTCTATTGAAAATTTAGTGCCATGTGTTTCAAAATATCTTAAGGTCATAAAATCACTAGCTTCTATGTGATAATAATCATATTTTTCCAGCAAGAATTTTCCTATTGTAGATTTTCCGGCACATGTTGGGCCACAAACTACATATAGCGGATTAAAATGTAGTCGAGGCGTTGGTAAGTTCTTTTGGATATGCTTTATTTCTTCATGTTCTTTTAAAAAAATGAGTAATTGTTCAAATGCGCCTCTTCTAAAATCACCTTTGTCTGCTTCTGAAATATCCAACATACTAATTGGTACGTCAAAACCATCAGGGACAAACCATTTGTTAAACGTTTTATTATCTAACCAGGGATAAAGAATTTGTGTGTCAATTTTTTGTTCCTTATAGACAACAGTGCCTTGCGAAGTGCTTTTGAACACGATATGGTCTTTTTCTGTATTTAATTTTTCCTTCAACTCATTTGTCAAAAACAATACAATATGGGAAGAAACACTTACCTTTCTATTATTCCCTTTTTTCTTTAGTTCGGCATCTAATTGGACGAAATTATGTGCTTGCATCCAATATTTCACATCCACTCCAGGAACTTCGTTATTCTCATCACTCAATGCATCAATTCTTACAGATGTATCTTCTATAAAAAACAATCTGCTTCCGTAGTTTGAAACATTTTTTTTCCATCGTGCAATAGCATCATTAATGCTCTCTTCTAATAACCTATCTCTGTCAAATAAGCGAGGCTCTTCATAACCTACTCCATAAAACAATTTCTTATACTGAAGAATATTAACATCATATCCTTTGCACAAATGTCTGGCATGCGCAAGTTTAGTAGGGTTGGATGTGATAAATGTAATATCAGTCATAGCTAATTATTCTTCCATTGTTGTTTAATGATGTATTATAACAGATTACGTCAGGAAAGTTATTGGAAATGTTTTCAATTATACCGTCAATATCTTTCCCTGTAAAAAACAGTATAGGTCCTAAACTTGACATTCCTACACAGTCAGCTCCTAATGATCTGATTTCTTGCTCCAGTTCAACCAATGCCTCTCCATATAACAATCGTTCCAAATATTTCCATTGAGTAGACTGAATTGTATTTACGGATTTGCAGAAAATATCATAATCATTTTCAATTATTGAAGAGGTTATCCCATAAACAGCTTCATATAAGATGTTTTCAGTAGACGACTTATCTATCGGACAATGTGTTTTGAAAAAATCCACCTCTTCTTGTTCTGATTTATTCTGAATGTATTGAGGGATGCAAATCCCAATTCTCCAATCTGGCAACTTACATTTATGTATTACTAATGGAGTTTTCCCATTTCTATCTGCAATAGATGATGGAGTAAATGATTGTTCACTATTTTTTATTCCAACATCAAAGATGAACCCACCTTCAAAATAAGTATTTATGCCAATTCCAGATGTTCCTCCTCTTTTAGAATGTGTAATGATATCATTCTGATTGTATTCAACTTCATTTAATACAAACAATGCCTCAATGCACGACATATATATCGCCGTATTTGAGCCTAACCCATAATGAGGTAATGCATTGCTCTTAATGGTACATCTAATTCTCTTTTCTAAAGATAATTTATTTGTAGCTTCCATTAATACATGGAATAACCTATCTTTTTCCTGTTCAGTGAATTTTATTCCTCTGTTATCAATAATTTCGAAATTATCCGATTCTTCAAGATCAACATCAATCTGAGGTGCAGATATTGAAAAACCAACACTGCCATTAATCCGATATCCGTCATCATTCATACCAATTAAGGTAATATGTACTCTAGGGAAAGATGTTATTCTTATTGATTTGCTATTCTGCTTTATTCCACTCACTTTCGAAATAAATTAAATATTTATCTGCCATTGGGCTTGAATTTCGCAAAAATAAGGCTGGTGTATATTTGCTTTCAAGTTCAGGAAAAACAGGTCCAACAATACACTTGTCATCAACATTAAAAACACTATGAGCAGGAATATGCTTAAAGTATCTGATTTCTAATGAACAATTCGGATATTTATTTTTGATGGCTGTAACTTGTTGTTTAACCTTATCTACATCTTGCTTTTTATTCTCATCCACAAATTCAGAATCGGGAAGTAATATTCTTACTTTCACATTACGCCTTAGTGCATCAATTAGAACTTTCGCATTTGATGTTGCATTTGGACTATCATCAGCAAAATCATTAAAAAAACGACTTGCAGTTACTCCCATCATGCAAATTTTTCGTTTTGAATGTTTTATGTATTCTTCATAAAATGTACGACTATCTCTATTGTACAAGACTTTTATCAATTCAAGTTCTTTCAGTTTGTCAGTTTGCTTATAATCTTGCCATGCTATAATAAATTGTATTATAGCAACAATTAATCCGGCAAACAAACTGCCTAATATCGCCGATACTTTAGTGTCATTAGTGTTTCCATACCATATCGAAACAACAATGGTGGCCAATATTAAACACGCAATAATAATGAACGTTGCTCTAATCTTGATGTTTGTTTTAAAGATATTCATATTAGTATCCTATTAAAATATATTCTCTGTTTAAAATCGCATTTCCATTTTGTTTGTTTAGGGCATATTTATAATGCTTGTCATGAATGCGAACTTGTTGTTTATATCGGCTTAACATTTCGGTAAGTTCTTCAATAGAAGGGCTACCTCCATACTTGTATGAAATCACAATGATACTATTTTGAAATTTTTCAATCAGTTTTTCAAATGTATTTAACGCTTCTTTTGGCGTGAAATAATTAGGCATAATATCTTTTTTTATTCGCTTGTTGATAGTAGTACTATCTATTAAGTTATTCCAGTCATTGTATTTAGAGATGCCTTCTAAAAAATGGTAACATTTTAAATAATCGGAACTCTCGTTATGCCCATCATTCTTTTTTATGTAAGGTGAATCTATATAAACTAAATCATAGTCTATATTTTCTATTTCAAACACATCCTTATTTATTGAATAGCATGGCATATCTGATTTGCATATCGATTGATTTATTTCAGATATAAATTTCTTAAAATGAATAGGAAAAGGCGTTTCCCAAGTTGTCTTATTCCCAAAATTACGTTGAACATCTCTGGTTCTCATTTCAAGATTTTTTCTATGAAAAAGATTGTATGGTCTTTTTGTCAAGCATGATTGAAATAAGGCATTATACGCAATTGATTTTTTACATTTTAATTCATCTCCTGTGTATTTTTCGCTTAGATTTTCTATATTGCATATAACAGTATCGATCCAAATGTTTTCTTCATCTAAATAATATATTCCTTGAAAATTATCTGAAATGAAAGTTTTTATTCTTTTGCTTTTATTCAAAATGTATTCTACATCAGAACCTGTTAATAAAAATTCGTTATTCGAGATTATTGATTCTCCAATAATATGATTAAAATGAAGAATATCATTAAAAGTCACAGATTTCCCCATTTTTTTTAATAGATAACTTACCATTCCACTTCCCCCAAAAGCATCCAAAGCAGTAGTAAACTCTATATCCTTAATACAGTCATAAATCCAGGGAAGAATCTTTCTTTTACTTCCTTGATATCTCGTTGTTGGGAATCTCTTTATTTCTTCCTGTAAATTCACAGCATCACTTTTTAGTTGAAACAAGTAAATCCTTGATGTCCACATTCAGAATTTTAGCTATTTCTGTAAGTGTTTCCAATGAAGGTTGAGTCTCATTTGTACACCAGCGAGAAACTGTTGCTTCATTTCTTCCCAATGTTTCAGCAAGCCACTTGCCAGTTCGTTGCTGCTCAACCAGTACAACTTTCAATCTATTTATTTGTTTCATTTGTGAAATTATTGACTTTGGATGCAAAGGTATTGATTTATGATGAATTGAACAATATAAACTCTGTGTTTTAGATGTGAAAAGCCGAACAAGGGCGCTCGGCTTGAAAACACTATGTATTTGAAATATGCTCTCCCAAGCACTTCAACACCTCCGATTCCTTATACAAAATCTTTCCCCTAATCTGAATAAACGGAATTTTGTCTGTATCCCGCCAATCCTGTAAAGTGCGGGCTGAAATGTGAAGCATTTGGCAAACATCACGGTTTGACAGGAACTTTTCTCCATTTAGGTGCGGAGTACGGTTTTTAAGGGCATGCTGAATGGTATCCAGTAATTCATCCAATCCCGTGAAGAAAGAAGCTATTTCCGTTGATTTTTTATCCAGTATTTCCATTGTTGTATCTTTTTAGTTCCGCATATAGTCGCCCAAAGCGGAGATAGTTAATAAATCCAGTTTCGTATCATAGCTGATTGCCGTCCGTTTCAGATTATAACAGACAAAGAACCCGTCTTCATCTTCCTGAATCTCATAGGTTACAGGGCTTGCCTGCTTACTCGTTTCATTCATGTGGATAACGCTAAGCAAATAGCAGTCTTCATTCTTGTATATGATAACTGTCGGATTCAGGTTGATACTCTCCCAGTTGCCAACCAAGCTGTCTAAATTGATATTCTTTGTTTTCATTGCTGTTGCTTGTTGATTTGTGACTGACTGATTATATTTTCTATATCTGATACTCGGTAATAACATTTACGCCCTATCTGCGAATAAGGCAGAACGCCGTTATCCCTGTAAGATTGTAATGTGCGCTTTGATATTTGCAGAAGACTACAAACATCATCGTTACCTAACCATTTTTCTTTACCCTGATTATCCCCGCATAGCCTCTTTACCTGCTCGGAGAAATCCTTAAAACGTTCTTTCATCTGCTCGAACGTTCTACTTTCGATTGCTGTTATATCCATATTAAAACTTGTTTTACTGATTACTGAAATTATTCTCGTTGCAACGATTTTCAGGCAAAGAAAAGTAGTTTTTCGGTTGGTTTCGGGAAGTGGGGTGCAATGGCATAAAGTGGCTTCGACTGGCAGGAACAACCTATCCCCTGCATGTTTTTTTCTTTTTTTATCTGTTAAACACTCCTCTTATGGAAAGAACGGATAAGACAATGCTTTGGGAGAATTTACTCTTTTTGTGGAGCAAAAAGGAAGAAATTCTTCTAAACCCGCAGGGCTTGGCATTGACGTTCCGTTCTTGAAATATACTTTGTGTACAGATAAATAAAGGATTACATCAATCTATCTATTGAAATTACATAGTTAGAACCGTCTATTGAATGGAAACCCAACTTCTCGGCAAATGAACGGCTTTTTTCATTGACCGATTCTATTCCGATATGCTTAAAACCGTATTTTAAGGCTATTCCCGATAGGAAGCGAACGAAGTGTGTTCCATGCCCGATACGCTCTTTTCGGAAACGGATTCGGGCGATAATAAGGCAATCGGGCGGGAATAGGCTTTCTTTCCGTCTGATACGCAGATATAAATCTACTCGGCTGGTTCTTCGACAGGTTACAACATTGTCGGATGTCAGATAGACAAGGGATAGACGGTATTTGAACCGCTTCATCAAGTATAAGTCTATCGCTTTTCGGATTTCTTCGTATTCGTTCATATTGTAGATTTTTTATTTACATACTCCGACCTTTCTTTGGCTTCTTCTTTTTCTTTTTCACTGGGGTTTGTTGTTCTTCCTCTTTGCCAATGTCAGGCGTAAACAAGCCCAATGCAGAAGATAAACCCAAATCAGGAAGGCTGATAGATTGTTTATCTTCTTTCTTATTTTCATGATTTACAGACTGCATATTTGAATTACTGTTGTCTTGTTTATATGCAACCTTGTGTTCAGTCGGTTCTTCCTGCTTGTCTGCCGATATGCCTATCTGCACATCTGCATTCATCTTTCTTTTTTCATCGGATATTTGTTTCTCCTGCATATTGAGCTGTTCGGAGATACTACCGTTCTTCATCGTGTTGTAATACTCAAAAGATTCGGTAAGAGGGCGGTTGTAGCCGAATAGCTTGTCAAATCCTTGTTCAGCCTGTTGGAACAGGTTCTTTCGGTCGAAACCGCCTTTGATTGCTCCTTTCTTGGTATTCTTGTGGTTAGTAAGTGGGGATAGTTTCTTTTTGTTGGATTGGTCTTTACGGCTTACAATTAAATGGCAGTGCATATTCAGCTCGTTGTCTGACCTGTCTCTGTCGAAATGTATCTTCCCGTAGAACTTTATATCTTCTGCCGATAGTCCTTTGTTGAAGTTCTTAGCATATTCAGGAATAACCACTTCACGGATATAGCGTTTCATGGCTTCGGCTTGCTCCTGTTCGGTATTGCCCATTGTTTTGAGTTCTTTCTCGGACGGGCTGACGTGGATAGCGTAAAACTTGGCATCGGTTTTTAATAACTGACCGATATTTGTGTCTATATCCTTTATGACTTGGGATTTGTAGATATTATCGTCTGTCAGGTTGAAGAACCCTTCGGTATAGATTCCCTGCTCCATGCGTTCCATATCTTCATGTTCGAGGTAATTGCATAGCTTTCGGCTACTGCCTGCATTGTTATATGTGCTTTTGGACGGTGGCGGGAAATCAATGTTCATGGGATTGTTGTTATTACTATTCGCTTATTAGGTCGTTAATCTCGGCTCTTAGGTTCTCTTTCCGCTTTCCGTCCATTACTCCGCAAACAGCAAGTTCCGAATAAAGAGCAATCAGTTTCAATAACTTCTGATTGTACCTTTGCTGTGTTTGGGTCTGGTTATTTATCGTCTTGGAATGATTGTCAATAGTAGCGGATAACTTGTCAAGGCTTGCGGATTGGTTATTTATTACTACTGCTATTTTGCCGAAATGCTCGTCCAGCTTCTTCAATACATTGACAAGGTTATCTTTTGAGGTGGTTATTTCCAAATTTACTTTGTCTGTCAGGATTCCGACAGCGGTATCGAATTTTACGGCTATTGAATGGCTTGTCCGTATCATCGGGTTGAGTTGCTCCTCTTCGTAATGGCGAATGAAACGGATTATATCATCCTGCCGTTTGTTAATCTTGGCAAGTTCCGATTTTACCGATTCGGGGGCATCGGCAGGGTTGATATGTGCTTTCTCCAAATACCGAAAAGCCAGTTTTACAACTTCACTCTTTTTCAGCGAATAGCGTTTGCAGATTTTTTCGACCAGACTGCCCGTTTCCTTATCTATGGAAACGGTGGTATATATTATCTTCTGACCTTTGTTTTGCATGGGTAATTACTTTTTAATCGAATTTTGAATGATTAAAAGTCTGATAATTAGCGATAAGTGAAGATTGCTAATTGTCGGACTAATTACGGCGTGTTTCTATAACACGCTAAAGCCGAAGGCTTTGCCCCGCAGGGCGAGAGGGAAGAACAGGACTTGTCCAGTTCCCTCTTGCTTAATTCAGCCAGATACATGCTGCACGGAAGCAGCGTTGTTTCGGATGAATGCGGAGCGTTAGAATAAGAGGCATAGATTGAAACAGCCTCTTTCATTTGCAACATTCTGCGTTAAGTGGGACAAAGCAGAATCATTCAGGTTCTTTATCCTTATCGCTCTTTGGACGGTTCTTTTCAAAGGCTTGGTAGGTCTGGAAATCCATGTGTTCGCGGACAAAATTCCGAACATCGTTTGTCCGGTAGTAAGTTTTATGACCTATCGCAAAATAAGGGAGTTTACCACTTGTCCGGTAACGTTGGAGGGTTCGATAAGACACTTTCAGGAGAAAAGCCAAATCCTGATTGTCGAGCAGCTTCTCATCCGGCTCGAATACTTCTTTCGTGTTAATGAGCGATTTAAGGTCTGCCCCTATATCGTTCAGCTTCTTGGATAGTTTATCCATCCATTTTTCAAAATCTTCATTGTTGATATACATGATTTTACTTCATTTTGAGATTATTAATTCGTTATCTCAATGCATTGATGAAGCAAAGGACGGCAGAACGGTGAAAACAAAATCGGGGAGTAGATAGTCTATTCCCCGATAAATAATTTGCATTTCGCTTATAAACAGTGATTTATTTCCACTGCTATAGATACCCTTTGTTTTTACTTTCGGTATCTATCGCATAAATCAGCCTGCTCAAAAACTCGGTTCTTTTAGAGGGTTTACGCCTGATAACTTCATCCCGTTTTTTGTAGATGTCGGCAAATTCAAAGTTAAATCCGACCTCGAAAACCCTTGCGACATCAGTGAAATTTACGATGTTTCCCGTAATAGATTTGAGTATGCCTCCGTAAAAAAGCCCGCAGGCAATTTCCATTATATCAACATATCCCACACTATCGGAAAGGTATAACGGAGATTGTTGTAATGGTTTTGCTCTTGATTCCGGTATCTTGGGGTTATTTATTCGCAGATCAACGATATTGATAGCGGAATCGATCATACAAAGGCTTTTGTCTATAAACAAAATGCAACATGCACTCCGGTCGGTTTTTACATGCTGTTTTAATGATTGAAATTCCAGTTTTGTATAACTCAATATAAGGGACAGTAATCACTACTGTCCAAAGAAATTACCCCATAGGTTCAGTTGATCTGAATCGGAATCATTCATCGGACGTTTAGGTTTAATAAACAGTTCGCCTAAAGGCTTCCTCTCAAAGAGT
>Ga0265294_10006017_pt1 | contig 14667 bp, 18 predicted proteins | sample MunlanPumphouse3_FD_192504 | JGI IMG/M metagenome (GOLD analysis project Ga0265294, IMG submission 192504) | Groundwater microbial communities from a municipal landfill in Southern Ontario, Canada - Pumphouse #3 | ecosystem: Environmental > Aquatic > Deep subsurface > Groundwater | place... | reverse complement strand
GATTAACATAGTTTCAATGTTTCACGTGAAACATAGTGACGACGACATTAATATAAGTAAAGTATATGTATTATAAATCATTAATATCAGATTTAATGTTTCACGTGAAACATTGTTTTTTTTCAAAGAATTATTTCCCGGGAAATAATTTCACATTCTATGGTAACGATAATTCGAATGTTTATTTCGTAAGTTTACATAATTTAGCAGAGTTATGCTCAAGGTACAAGATTAACAAATATCAAATCTGAACAACGTGTTAATACTACAATTAGATTAAGAAGAAATGATAAAAAAGAAAATAATCGATTCAATGTTTCACGTGAAACATTGTTTTTTAAAGAATTATTAAAATATTTTAGGTTTAAGGTCGACATTGAGGCTCATTTATAATCACAGTTTATATTCTCTCTTTGATTTTGATACAGTTATAGACTTTGTGTCAGCAATTTGGTACACTATAATTGCACAATGTATATGTTATAAACTGGTCAGATTTGGAAGAAAGCAGCCATATTAACCTCTATACATGTGTGCTTTTTTTAGGAGAAAAATATGGAGCAAAAAGTTATAAATATATTGAAGAAATTAGTTATAAAAGCATCAAATAGAAATGAGACTCCAGTTGCTGCAGTAATAGTTTGTGAAAATAAAATTATCTCAAAAGCCTTTAATCAAAGAAACAAATCTAATTCTACATTAGCTCACGCAGAAATATTAGCTATTCAAAAAGCTAATAAAAAATTAAAGTCGTGGAGACTGAACGAATGTTCGATATATATTACCATAAAGCCTTGTGCAATGTGTGAAGCTGTTATAAAAGAGGCTCGTTTCAAAAGTGTTTATTATTTATTGGAACGCGTTCCAGAAAAGAAACAGTATAATAAAACAGTTTTTCAAAAATTAGATAATAGTGCTTATGATAATGATATACAAAATTATATTTCTATAATAGAAGATTTTTGGAAAAAAAGACGAAAATAAATTAAAATTATGATATAATCATTAGGTACATACAGAGTTATTGAATTATATGTGAAAGAGAGGTGAAGCGAGTTATTTCCGCAAAAATTTATGAATTATAAAGTGTTATATAGGCAATATAGACCAGCTAATTTTTCGGAGCTAGTTGGACAAGATCACATTAAGGAATTGCTTTTAAAATCTATTACAAATAAAAGATTATCGCATGCATATATATTTACTGGACCAAGAGGTACTGGAAAAACTAGTACGGCAAAAATATTTGCAAAAACAGTTAACTGTGAGAACTTAATAAATGGTCTGCCTTGTGAAAAGTGTAATTTTTGTTTATCTTATAATGAATCGTCAGATATTATAGAAATAGATGCTGCATCAAATAATGGTGTAGATGAAATTCGAGAAATTCGTGAAAATGTAAAAATTTTACCAACTACAGCTAAATATAAAATTTATATTATTGATGAAGTACATATGTTATCTTCAAGTGCATGGAATGCATTTTTAAAAACTTTAGAAGAACCACCAAGTCACGTTATTTTTATATTAGCAACTACAGAAATTCAAAAAGTTCCAATAACAGTTCTTTCTAGATGTCAAAGATTTGATTTTCAAAGAATATCTGATGAAACCATAATTGATTTATTAAAAAAAATAATAAAATTTGAAAAAATCAAAATACAAGAAGAAGCAATTAAAGAGGTAGCTTTGCTAGCTGATGGTGGATTAAGAGATGCGCTGAGCATTTTAGACCAATTAGCTAAATTAGGAACTAAAATCACAGTAAAAACCATAAAAGATTCATATGGGATAATAACAACTGCAGAAATTGAAAACTTATTTGAACATTATTTTAAAAATAATATAAAAGAAATCTTAAACTTGGTAGATAATTTTAAATTTTCTGGAGTAGATAGTTCAATTTTAATTACTAAAACGTTAGATTATTTATTAGACTTGTTAGCATTAAAAAAAGTTGAAAAAACTGAGTCTAAGTGGATAGAAGAACTTATTGTTGATTTAGAAAGTTGCTATTATAAGACAAACAAGTATACATTAATAAAAGCTACATTATTAAAACAAATTAATGAAGTAAACAATAAAGAAAATGTCCAGAATTTAGAAAACAAAAATAGTGAAATTATTTCCCGGGAAATAATTTCTGAAGCTAAAACCGCAGAATTTAAACCTGAAAAAATTATTTCCCGGGAAATAATTCAAAAAAATAAAATAGAAGATATTATTAATATTAGAATAAATAATTCTTTTGTTGAAGCAAAGATTACTTTAAAAAAAGATTTTATTAAAATATGGGATAAATATATAGAGGATTTATTTAATAATAACGAGTTTAAAATAGGCACCTTATTAAAAGAAACAAAAGTTGAGGTTGTATCGCCTACAAATATTCTTGTTTCTACGGAATCATATTCTAACAGTGTTTTACTTAATACAATATCAGATAAATTAAGTGATAATTTAAAAGTTCAGTATAACATTTCTACTAAGATTGTTTGTTTGGATTCCGTAAGATGGCAAACTGAAAAAAATGAATATATTAAAAATAAAAAAAGTAAAAAATATAATTTAATTATAGAACCCGAAAATTTAATTATTAAAGAAGTAGTTGATACTGCAGAAAATATTTTTGGTGAGGAGTTAATAGAAATAAATTAATAAAAAAATCTGAATAAAAAATAGAAAGAAAAATAATAAGTTTTTTGGAAAATGTTTTTTTAATACTTATTATAAGAGGAAATTAATATGAATATGCAAAATTTAATGGCGCAAGCTAAAAAAATGAAAAAGGACATAGAAAAGAAACAAGAAGAACTAAATAATCAAGAATTTTTTGCTCAAACAGAACTTGTATCTATTACTATGTTTGGAAACAAAAAAATAAAATCACTCAAAATTGATAAAGATAAGATAACAGACTTTGATGATTTAGAAGCGCTGGAAGACATGTTTTCTATTGTTTTAAATGATGTTTTGAAACAAATAGACGATGAGACTAATTCTAAAATGGGAATGTATGGATCTGGTCTAAATGGTTTAATATAAATGATATATCCCAAAGAACTAGAAGAACTAATTAATTTTTTTATGAAGTTGCCCAGTGTTGGAGCAAAATCAGCTGAAAGATTAGCTTTGGCGGTAATGAAATTTTCAAAAGAAGATGCAGAAAATTTTTCTAAATCAATTCAAAAATTAAAAAAAACATTAAAAGATTGTATTATATGTGGGCATCTTACTTCGACTGATATTTGTCATATTTGTTCTAATTCATATCGTAATCATAATGTTATATGCATTGTAGAAGATTATAAAAGCATATTTAGATTTGAAAAAATAGGTAAATATAACGGAGTATACCATGTACTAAACGGTTTGATTTCTCCAATAGATGGAATAAACCCAGATGATATAAATATTAGTTCATTAATAAATAGGTGTAATAATATTGAAAGTGAAAATATTGAGTTAATAATTGCTTTAAAGCCAACATTAGAAGGAGAAGCTACTACAATGTATATTACCAAAATATTAAAAGATAAAAAAATAAAAATCAGTAGATTATCTTATGGTATCCCAATGGGGGCGGAAATAGACTATCTAGATGCATTGACTTTAGAAAGAGCACTAGCTGACCGTAAAGAAGTATTATAAAATAATAAGTTACATATTATTTTATAGGTGATATTTATGATTTTAAAAATTATAAAGAAATTAATGCTTGCTATTGTTATAATTTATGGTCTAGATTTATTAATACAAAACTTAGGAGTTTTTGTACCATTAAATTTAGTTACTATACTTTTAGTTTCAATATTAGGTTTTCCAGGTTTAATAACTTTAGCATTGTCATTTTTCTTTTTAATTTAAGAAGGGAAGTTATGAAAGAAAATTTTTACACATATTTTAATATAGCTTTACATGAGAACAAGCTTCCTCATGCGTTTTTAATTGAAACAATTGATATAGAAACCCAATTTACAAAGATAATTAATTTACTTTTTGATAATAATTTAATTAAAAACAAAAATTATAACCAGTGTTTAAATTTGATTGTAATCGAGCCTGAGAGTAAAGAAATTAAAAGTGAACAAGTTAATAATCTTCGTAAAAAATTTAGTGCAATACCATTCAATGATAAATACAATATTTATATTATTAAATATGCGGAAAAAATGAATAACTCATCATCAAACAAAATATTAAAGTTTTTAGAAGAACCAAATTCCCAAACAATTGGAATTTTACTTACAGCCAATTCACAAATATTACCAACTATCAAAAGTCGTTGTCAAATATTTAAGATTATAAATAAAAACGATGTTTTTGTCAGTGAAAACAGTTTATTATTAAAAAAATTATTGGGTAATTTAAATGCTGAACAAGAAATAGAATTAAGGAAATTTTTTTCCAAAATAGATAGAGAAGAATTAGTAAATATATTTGATTCAACTATTAATAATTATAATGATATAATGACTGAGAAAACACTTAAAACTATTTTTATCTTAGAAAAAATATTGCACTTGCTAAAAAGTAATGTTAATATTGATTTAGCATTAGATAAATTATGCATAGAGGTGAAAAAAATATGAATATATGTGGTGTGAAGTTTAAAGAAAACGGAAAAACCTATAACTTTTTTTATGAGAATATGGAAATTGATATAAATGATTATGTGGTAGTCGAAACTGAAAAAGGAAAGCAATATGGGAAAGTGGTTTTTTTAGATAAAAACAGATCATTTAAACAACTCAAATATGTGATAAGAAAATCAACGGAGTCAGACTATAATCAATATTTAAAAAATTTAGCGGATGGTAAAAAAGCTTTACTCGATGCTAAAGTTACTTCTAAAGAATTAGGACTAGAAATGCAATTTATAGATTGTAATTATACTTTTGATCGAAAACAATTATTATTTAATTTTGTTGCTGATGAACGAGTTGATTTTCGTGAATTAGTAAAAAGGCTGGCAGGAAAATTTAGAACTAGAATTGAACTGCATCAAATTGGTGTTAGAGATAAAGCAAGGGAAGTTAGCGGAATTGGGCAATGTGGCAGAGAATTATGTTGTGCCAAATTTTTAAACAGCATAGATACAATTTCAATTAATATGGCAAAAAATCAAAATATAGCTTTAAATCCTTCAAAGATAAATGGTACATGTGGACGCTTATTATGTTGTTTATCTTATGAAGATTCTCAATACACTGACTGTCGAAAAAGTTTGCCTCATTTAGGGGAAAAAATAAAGTATGAAAATAAAATGCTTAAAGTAATTTCGATTGATATATTAAATCAAAGTTATAAACTTGATAATGATGGGGAAAAAATAGAAATAAAACTTAAAAATTGTGGTGGTTGTAATTAAAATAAATTATTTCCCGGGAAATAATTTGCAAAAAAAGAAACATAATAAGAAAGGATAAATATGAAATTAGTAGTAGGTTTAGGGAATATTGGTAAAGAATATTTAAATACACGTCACAATATAGGCTTTTCAACAATTGACAAATATTTATGTAATATAAAATGGTCAAAACACTTGTATGGTTCATATTACAAGAATAACAATGTGATTTTTTTAAAACCTAATACTTATATGAATTTATCAGGCAAATCACTCAAATATTTTGTCGATTATTTTAAAATTCCTATAGAAAATATATTGGTTATTCATGATGACCTAAATTTGTTATTAGGTTCTTACAAATTAAAGAAAGATAGTTCATCAGGAGGGCATAATGGTATTAAATCGATTATTGATTATCTTGGAACTAAAGAATTTTTACGTTTGAAAATAGGAATAAATTATGTTGATAATAAAAATGATTCAGTAAATTTTGTTCTCGGAAAATTTAGTAAAGAGGAGTTAAGTAAAAATGTCGATAAACAGCCAACGTATAATAATATAATTGCTGATTTTATTTTAGGACTATCATCCGAGGAACTGATGAATAAATATAATTAAGATGCATATGGAAAATATATTTCAATTATTTAAGATAGATGATATAAAAAATGTATCTGGGCTAACAGATGAATTAAATATATTATATATCTACAATTATTTTATTAAAAAAAAACAAAATATAATTGTTTTAACAAGTTCACTATTTGAAGCAACAAAATATTTTGAAAAATTACAAACGTATACAGACCAAGTATACTTTTTCCCAATGGATGAATTCTTAACTTCTGTGGCAATTGCAGTATCTCCAGAATTTAAAAATAATAGGCTAGAAACACTACAAGCAATTGCCAATAATAACTCTAGCATTGTTGTTACGAATTTGATGGGTTTTTTAAGATTTTTACCAAATAAGAAGCTTGTAGAAAAGTCATTTATAAAACTAAAAAAGAAAGAAAGTATTATTAGAAGCAGTTTAGAAAAAATATTATATGAATTTGGATATAATAAAGTATCATTAGTAACATCTACAGGTGAGTATTCCATTAGAGGATATGTGATTGATATTTTTCCACTTGATAGTGAAAAACCAGTGAGAATAGAACTTTTTGGTAATTTAATTGAGAACATTAAAATTTTTGAGCCTGATTCACAATTATCAATTGGCTCGATCGAAAACGTTTTAATAGTGCCATATAAAGAATTAATCAGTACAGAAAATGAATCTTTATATAGTTTTTTAAAAAAGCCGGTAGTGTTTACTATTGAAAAAAAATTAATAGATCAATCATATAAGCAATTAAAAACAGAAATTTTAGAATATAATTTAAAAAAAGAAACTCCAAATAAAAAACATATGTTTAACAAAGAAGATATCTCTTTGAAAGAAGAAATAAATATTGGAGAATTTGGTTTAAACGTCCAAAAAACTTTATGTTTAAATTCTTCAAATATAGAAAACTTTCAAGGAAATTTAGATAAACTTAAAACTTTTGTTTTAGATAGAATTCCTAAATATACGATTGTTTTTATGTTATCGAAAGATAGAATGATTAAGGAAATTAGTGAATTGTTTTCTTATAATGTTAATATTGGGCAAACAAATTTGGGGAAAATAAATATTATAAAACAAAAAATCAATAATGGTTTCATTTTAAATAACACTATATATATTGGTGAATTTGATATAGAACTTGTAACAAATACTGCTGTATATAAGCCAGCCTTTAAAATAGGTAAAAAAATTAAAAATTTTTCGGATATTAATAAAGGAGATTATGTAGTTCATATTTACAACGGAATAGGAATTTACAAGGGAATTGTTACTTTAACCACCAAAGGATTTAAAAAAGATTATATTCAGATTAATTATTTAGATAATGATAAAGTTTATATCCCTGTGGAAAAAATAGAAACAATTTATAAATATTCAGACAAAGAAGGGACAAAACCAAAGATTCACAAACTAGGGTCTTCTTCTTGGGGTAAAACAAAGTTAGCAGTTCGCAATAAAATAAAAGATATTTCTGAGGATTTAATAAATTTATATGCTGAAAGAGCAAAATCAAAAACTACACCATATTTACCTTTCGTAGAAGAAGAAAAATTTAAATCAGAATTTGAATTTACTGAAACAGTAGATCAATCAAAATGTATTGCTGAGCTTTTAATTGATTTGGAAACAACCATACCTACTGATCGATTGCTTTGCGGCGATGTTGGTTTTGGAAAAACAGAAGTGTCATTTAGAGGAATCTTTAGAGCTGTTTTAAATGGATTTCAAGTTGCATATTTATGCCCAACTACTATCTTATCAAAACAGCAATATCTATGTGCTTTAAAAAGATTTAAAGATTATGGAATAAATATAGCTTTATTAAATAGATTTGTCACACCTAAAGACACAGAAAAAATTATTGAAGGTTTAAAAAGCGGAGCAATTGATATTGTTTTTGGTACTCATAAATTACTTAATGAAAAGATAAAATATAAGAATCTAGGTTTTCTTATAATAGATGAAGAACAGCGATTTGGCGTAACGCATAAAGAAAAGATAAAATCAATGAAAAAAAACATTAATATTTTAACGTTATCTGCAACACCAATTCCCCGCACATTAAAAATGGCGATGTCTGGTTTAAAAGATCTATCAATTTTGGATACCCCACCTCAAAATAGATATCCAATACAGACATATGTTATTGAAGAAGCGGATTTATTGATAAAAGACGCAATTTATAAGGAGTTATCACGAAAAGGACAAATATATTTTTTATATAATAATGTTGTTAATATTGAATCAAGAGTGGCAAAATTAAAACTCTTGGTTCCTGATGCTAGAATTGGATATGCGCATGGACAATTACCTAAAAATAAATTAGAAAGTATTATTGAAGATTTTATAGAATATAAATATGATATATTAGTTTGTTCGACAATTATCGAAACAGGTATTGATATTTCAAATGTAAATACGTTAATAGTAATTGATGCTCAAAATTATGGGCTAAGCCAACTTTATCAGTTGCGTGGAAGGGTTGGTAGAGGAAATAAAGTTGCTTATGCATATCTAATGTATAATCCAGCTAAAACTTTAACAGAAACCGCTGTTAAAAGACTTAAAGCAATAAAAGAGTTTACTGAACTCGGAAGTGGATATAAAATAGCACTTAGGGACTTATCAATTAGAGGCGCTGGTGATATATTAGGAAGCGAACAAGCTGGTTTTATTGATTCCGTAGGTATAAATTTATATACTCAAATGGTTGAAGAAACAATGAATGAAATAAAAGGAAAGCAACAAGAAGAAGTTAATGAAAACCTCTCTTTAATTGATGTTGATACTCATATTCCAGAAAATTATGTTAGTGATGAAAATATTCGGATAGAGATTCACCAATTAATAAACCAAGTAAAAGATTTAAAATCATTGAATCAAGTAAAATATGAACTTGAAGACCGATTTGGAATATTACCAGATAAAATAATAATATATATGTATGAAGAATGGTTTGAAAATCTGTGTAATACACTTAAAATAACTGAAGTTGTTCAAAACGATTTACAGATTACTATAACTTTACCAAAAGATATATCCGATCAAATAAATGGTGAGAAGTTATTTTTGCAAACTTATAATATTCATCCTAAATTTAAACTAAAATACTTACAAAATAAAATAAGTTTATCATTACCACTAAAAAATCTGGAAAAACATTATATATATTATTTAGTTGAATTAATAGAAATAATAAATTCACATATTGTATAAAAAAAATATTAAAAGACACAATATTAAATAGTGGTGTTAAAAGAATGAATGAAAACGGATATATAAGAAAAATAGATGAATTAGGACGAATTGTTATACCAAAAGAACTTAGACAAAGATTAAAAATTCAAGATGGTGAGATTTTAATAATTAATCATACAGATAAAAAAATAAATTTATCCAAATATTCTTATATTGGTAACAATGAAAATTTTATAGTAAAAGTTGGTGACAAAGTCAGCTTTTTAATGAACATTGAAGTAATAATAACAGATTTAGAGAATATAATATATAGTAGTAAAAATTATTCTAATAAAAAAATAAGTACTGAAATAAGCACATATTCTAAAAATCGTGAGGGAGCAGTAGTAAGTGATTTAATAATAAATGATGAAATAAAAATTTTTGACAATATTTATATTGAATCTATCATATCTAATTCGATTGGAATTGGAGTAGTTATTTTAGTTAGTGAAAAAAAATCTGAAAATATTCAAAAATTATGTAAACTAATTGCAGAAATAATTAGCTTTCATATTGATATTACTTGATTTGCATAATAAATATTGATAATATTTTGGGTAATAAACAAAGAAGGAAAGATGGCTCTGGAGTTTAAACGAGAGTTTCCGCGTTAAGGAATTAAAGAGCATGTTAATCATGAAGTAAGGTGGTACCGCGCTAATATAAAGCGTCCTTAGTTTATGTTTTTTTGTTTTTAGAAAGTGATGCACATGAAGAAAAAGTTTTATATTACAACGGCGATAGACTAAAAGACTAGATGGTTATGATGTTTTATTTCAAACAGGTACTGATGAGCATGGTCAAAAAAACTTATCTGCGCTATTTGCTCGTTTTAATATAGAAGACAAATTAAAGCCTTAAAAAATTAATTTGTCTTTTTTTATTTTTACTATATAATTATAGTGGTGATAAAAATGTTTACAGATACGCATTGTCATGTATTGTCAAATGAATATAATAATTATCGAGATATAATTCATAATCTAAAGAAAAATAATATAAAAAGAATTATAATTAATGGATATAATTTAGCAAGCAACAAAGAAGTTATAAAACTAGCTAATAAGTACCCTAACGTCTATGGAGCTTTAGGCCTTCATCCTAATTATATAGAAGATAATAACGATGATGCCATAAATTTTATTAAAAATAATTTAAACAATAAGAAAATTATTGCAATCGGCGAAATAGGCCTTGATTATTATCGCAATAAAGAGAATAAAAAACAGCAATTAAAAATATTTAATTTGCTATTATCAATCGCAGAAAATAACAGTCTTCCAGTAATTATTCATAACCGCGAAGCAACGGAAGATTTAATTAAAACTTTAAAAAAATATAAGTTAAAAGGCATAATCCATTCTTTTTCGGGTAGTTATGAAACAGCAGTCAAATTAATTAATCTAGGATTTAAACTTGGAATAAATGGTATAGTTACTTTTAAAAACACTAACTTAAGGAGAACTTTAAAAAAACTTAAAATAAGCAATATCTTAATCGAGACAGATTCGCCATATTTATCTCCAGAGCCTCTAAGAGGAACAAAAAATGAACCTAAAAATTTGGTTTATATAGCTAGTATATTAGCTGAAATATATGATATTAATTTAGATAATCTTGCTAAATATTTAGAAAAAAATTTCACCGATATTTTTGACATATAACTATATTTATGATAAAATATGTCCATATTGGAGATAAAAATATGAATAAAAATATTAGATTAAAGTTTAGTAAATATTTACGAATAATTATCTTGATTATTACAGTTTTAATGTGTGGGCAAGTTTCTTTAATGAAATTTGAAACAAAAACTGCTAATAGTAATTTAAATAAAACCTTAGATCTTCATGCAATGGCAGTTAAATTAGATGAAATAATAAAAAATGATTTATATACACCACTTGATACGTATAATGGTATTTTAACGGGTTATGCTGCAGATTGTCCATTATGTGGAGGGACTCTTGGTTGTACTGGGCAAGATGTACTTACAGACAAAATCACTACTTATTATGATGATATTTATGGTACAGTAAGAATCGTTGCAGCTTCCCAAAACCTACCATGTAAATCTATAGTGCAATTTGATTTACCATCTATTTCAGACGAAAAGATAACAGCAATAGTTCTTGATCGTGGAGTAATTGGTACAGCTTTAGATTTGTTAGTTGAAAGTGAAGAAATTGCTTATAATAATGTTGGAAAAAAACAAATTTCTTATGAAGTATTAAGATTTGGTGGAGAAAGATAATGTAATTTATCTTTTTTTTTGATAAAATGCTAGTAGTGATGAAAATGAATAAATTTAATTATAAAAAAAAATACGGTCAAAACTTTTTAGTTGATAATAATGTTCTAAATAAAATAATAGATAATTTAGATATTACATCAGCAGATTTAGTTATTGAAATAGGTGCAGGTAGTGGGAATTTAACTAAAAAATTGGTAACCTATAATGCCAAGATTGTTGCTTATGAAATAGATCTTGAAACAAAAAAATATTTAGAAAAGATTGATTACTCAAATTTATCGATATTTTATGATGATATATTAAATAGGAATATTAAACAAGACATAAAAAATTATCAATATAAAAATTTATATATTATTGGCAATTTACCATACTATATTACTACACCAATAATTGAAAAAATTATTAAAGAAAATTTAAATACTAAAGCAATATATTTTATGGTTCAAAAAGAAGTTGCTGAAAGATTAACATCTAATCCTAAAAGTAGAGACTATGGATATATCACTGTCTATTTAAAATATTTTTATGATATTAAAAAATTATTTGATGTTAGCAGAAATTCTTTTTTTCCAGTTCCTAAAGTCGAAAGTTCAATTATTAAACTAACAAAACATAATAATTACCAAGTAAAAGACCAAAAAAAGTTTTTTAGTATAATTAGCGATGCCTTTAAATATAAAAGAAAAACATTGTTAAATAATTTAAATAATTATGATAAAAAAGTAATTATTGATATTTTACAAAAAAATAATTATACTAATTTAGTAAGAGCAGAGGAACTCCCTATTGAGATTTTTATAGAATTAACAAATGCTTTGTAGCATTTTTTTTATTATATTTCATACGATTTAACAGGTGAGCTCATGGAATTTAAAAAAGGAGATTTAGTAACAAGAGAAAGTTATAATCATGATACTGTTTTTAAAATATTGAATATTCATGATGAGATATGCTATTTAAAGGGAGTTAATGTTAGACTTTATGCTGATAGTCCAATATCTGACTTAAAACTATACGAAGAGAAAAATAGTCTTGATGATTTTGATAAAATTAGTGAAGATATTGAAAACCTTGATCGCGATGAGTATTTTTTTATGCCAGCAAAAATTCTTCATTTTGATGGAGATTCAGATTATTTGCAAAGATGTTTAAACTTTTATAAAAAATTACATATAAAAGCTGTTGGTAAAGTTATTAAAGAGGAGTTGTTACCACAAAAAATATTCAAATATTTAAATGAATATTTCCCTGATATTGTAATAATTACTGGACATGATGCATACTATCGTAAAAATGGTGATATAGAAGACATCAATAATTATAAAAATTCAAAACATTTTTGTGAATCAATTAAGATAGCAAGAAGATATGAAAAAAGTCATGATAAGTTAGTTATTATTGCTGGAGCTTGTCAAAGTGATTATGAGGAGTTAATTAAATGTGGCGCTAATTATGCATCAAGTCCTAAAAGAGTAAATATTCATGCTCTTGATCCTGCGATAATAGCTTCAACGGTAGCATTAACCGAAAAAAATACTCCAGTAGATTTAATTGAAACCTTAACCAAGACCAAGTATGGTTCAAATGGTATGGGCGGAATTAAAGGGACTGGTTTAATGTATGTGGGGTATCCAAGATGATAGAAACAATTAAAATCGAAATTTATAACCATTTAAATAAAGAAGTTAAAGTGGTTTCTAAAGAAAATCGTAACCGAAATGATATTTTTTATGGAAATATAGTCGAAATATATTCTCATGTTTTTATAGTGAGTAATGGAATAGATAAAAAAAGTTATACATACTCAGATATTTTGGCAAGAGACATTCAAGTGACATTTTTATAAAAAAAGTTGCTTTTTTGTTAATAATGTTTTAAACTTAAGTTAAGTGAAAACTTAGAAGGAGTGTATGTTATGGAAATTACATCAGTAAGTGTCCGCAAAGTTGAAAAAGAAGGTTCACGTATGAAAGGCATCGCTTCAGTATTATTAGATGATGCATTTGCTGTGCACGATATTCGAATTATCGAAGGCGATAATGGATTATTTATTGCAATGCCTAGCAGAAAAACTGCAACAGGTGGCTATAGAGATATCGCTCATCCAATTAATCCCGATGTTCGAAAACAATTTGAAGATGCAATAATTGAAGAATTTAAAAAAGCTGAATAATTCGCAAATGCGAATTTTTTATCTATAAGGAAAGTACGATCGGTCAAATTATCAGTAAAAACCCACAATTTTTGAATTGTGGGTTTTATTTAAATATAATAAATTAGCTTATCTGATTTTCGGTCCAATAAGCAAATACAGCAGTTTCTTTCCCACATTTTTGGCAAGCTAGTGTAGAAACTTTTTCTCTAATTTTCAAATGGTATTTCTTTCTAGACATTTCGTCATAAATAAATGCTGGAACGTTTTCTGTAAATCCGCAAGATAAGCAAGTTGTTTTAATATCTGGCGTGGTATCAATTTCAATATCTTCCCATGGAAGGGATCATTTTTTTTCATAGGGTACCTCCAAAGTTATGTAAACTCAGTATTATAGTATACCATTATTATTTTACAATTTGGGCATTGTTGTGGATCTTTTGAAAAATGCCATATAATCATGTCTCTCCAGTTAAGACATTTCTTTTTCCAGTTTATCTTTTCTTCTAAACTATTTTTAACAAAGTTATTTTCAGAAATACCCCCATCAAGAAGTATCATATGAATATGCGGGTTGAATTTAAGGTCTCTGCCATAAGTATGAAGTACAGAAATAAAAATACTTTCAAGTGAATTTGAATGTTAAAAGAAGTAGACAGTGTTGCTCTAAGAAGTGCTGTCTTTGATTTAGAAGATGCTTATAAACCCTTTTTTGATAAAAGAGCTGAGTATCCTAACTATAAATGTAAGGGATATAAAGAATCATACCGAACTTCTAATATGGTATCAGTTTATAAAGATAAAGAATATAATTCTATTGAGTTAGATTTAGACGAAAAAACAATAAAATTACCTAAACTTAAAAAAATTAATATCAGAGGTTATCGTAATCTAAAAGGTATAAATGGTAGAATAATAAATGCTACCATAAAAACTTGCTAAAAAAAATCAAGAGTTTTTAAATGTTTTTTTAGAATAATATTATTGCATGACAAAACAGACTTATTAATGAGTTTTTTTAAAACAAAAAATCTTTTAAATTACCATATCTC
>Ga0265294_10006016_pt1 | contig 14671 bp, 8 predicted proteins | sample MunlanPumphouse3_FD_192504 | JGI IMG/M metagenome (GOLD analysis project Ga0265294, IMG submission 192504) | Groundwater microbial communities from a municipal landfill in Southern Ontario, Canada - Pumphouse #3 | ecosystem: Environmental > Aquatic > Deep subsurface > Groundwater | place... | reverse complement strand
CGACATGCTGCCGCTCACGTAAGCCCTCAAGCGCCGCGACCTGGTCGCGGAGTTCCAGCGCCCGTTCGTAGTCCTGCCGCTCTGCACACGCCGCCATCTCCTCCCGGAGCGTCCTGATAAGCCCGGCGATGTCCCCTTTCAGGACAGCCTCGGCTCGTCCGACCAGCTCCTGGTAGTCGTCCTCACCGATCTCTCTCGTGCAGGGGGCGCTGCACGAACCGATGTGAGCCCTGAGGCAGGGGCGCCGGGGGAGCCGCCTGCAGGACCGGAGCCCGAACGTCCTCTTCAGCAGGCGGAGGAGGTCGTCGCGCTCCCGCGCCGAGACGAACGGCCCGTAGTAGCGGCCGTTCCCGTCAGGTCCCCGGGCGACATGGAACCGGGGGTAGGGCTCGTCGGTGATGTGGATGTAGGCGTAACTCTTCGAGTCCTTCAGGTCGATGTTGTACTTCGGCTGGTGCTTCTTGATCAGGGTGTTCTCGAGGATGAACGCCTCGACCTCGGTGTCGGTGACAATGAAGTCGACAGTGGCGATGGCGGCGACGAGGATCCTTGTCTTCGGGTCGAGGTCGTGCCGGGAGAAGTAACTTGATACACGCCGCCTGAGGTTCTTTGCCTTCCCGACGTAGATGATGCTCCCTTCATCGTCAGAGAAGAGGTAACACCCGGGCTCGGCAGGCAGGCTTTGCAGGTCGATCATGGTTCTAGTGCACCGAGTCATCTTCATTTGCGGGTGGGGGCGCCGCCGGTCTCACGCGAAGCCGCGAAGGGCGCGAAGGGGCGGTGCAGGGGGTAGTAATCCCACGGACTTCGCGGCTTCGCGTGAAGCAGCCCGGAGTATGTGGGAAAATCAGGTGCCATGTTTCACCAGGATCTCTTTCAGGAATGCCCCCGTATGGCTCCCTTTCACCGCCGCCACCTCCTCCGGGGTTCCTGCCGCAACGACCTCGCCGCCGGCGTCTCCGCCTTCGGGGCCGAGATCGATGATGTGGTCGGCCGACTTGATGACATCCAGGTTATGCTCGATCACCACCACCGTGTTCCCCCGGGCTACCAGGTCGTCGAGGACCGCGATCAGGTTCTTCACGTCGTGGAAGTGCAGCCCGGTCGTCGGTTCGTCGAGGAGGTAGATAGTCTTTCCCGTGGCCCGCTTCGAGAGTTCCCGGGTAATTTTGATCCTCTGCGCCTCACCGCCCGAGAGGGTGGTGGAACTCTGCCCGAGTTTGATGTAGCCAAGCCCAACCCGGGAGAGAGTCTTGAGTTTGTTCCTGATCGAGGGGACGTTCTCGAAGAGGGTAAGCGCCTCCTCGACGCTCATATCGAGGACGTCGGCGATGGACTTCCCGCGGTACTTCACCTCGAGGGTCTCCTTGTTGTAGCGCGCCCCCTTGCACTCCTCACATTCGACGTAGACGTCAGGGAGGAAGTTCATCTCGATCTTGATGAGCCCGTCGCCCTGGCAGGCCTCGCACCGCCCGCCCTTGAGGTTGAACGAGAACCGGCCGGGCTTGTAGCCCCGGACCTTCGCCTCCTTCGTCTCGGCAAAGATCTTGCGGATATCATCGAAGACCTTGGTGTAGGTCGCCGGGTTTGAGCGCGGGGTCCTCCCGATGGGGCTCTGGTCGATGACGATCACCTTGTCGATCTCGTCATCGAACGTGAGGCTCTCGTAGTCCCCCGGCGACTCCCGTGAACCGTGGAGTTCCTGCATCAGCGCCCGATAGAGCGTCTCGTAGATGAGCGTGGACTTCCCCGACCCCGAGACCCCGGTGATGACCGTCAGGACGCCGATGGGGATATTCACGTCGATACCTTTGAGGTTGTTCTCCCTGCAGCCCGAGAGCCTGATGAACCGGTCGCTCTGCCGGCGGGTGGCGGGGACCTCGATCCTGAGGTCGCCTGCCAGGTAGCGCCCGGTGAGCGAGGCCGGGTTTGCGGTGATGGCGGCGGGCGGACCCTCCGCGACGATCCCACCCCCGTGGAGACCGGCGCCCGGCCCCATGTCCACGACCCAGTCGGCGCTCCTGATAGTCTCTTCGTCGTGCTCCACCACAACCAGGGTGTTGCCGAGGTCGCGGAGGTGTTGCAGGGTATCGAGGAGTTTTTTGTTGTCGCGCTGGTGCAGCCCGATGGAGGGCTCGTCGAGGACATAGAGCACCCCGGTCAGGTTCGACCCGATCTGCGTCGCAAGCCGTATCCTCTGCGCTTCGCCGCCCGAGAGCGTCCCGGCGCTCCGCGAGAGGGTCAGGTAGCTGACGCCGACCTGCTCAAGGAACTCAAGCCTGGCGATGATCTCCTTTAAGACCTGTTTTGCGATCTCGCGCTCGCTCTCGGTGAGTTCCAGGGTCCGGAAGAACGCAAGTGCTTCCGTAATGGAGAGGTCGGTGACCTCGGCGATGGATTTCCCGTTCACCTTCACGGCGAGCACCTTCTCCTTGAGCCTCTTGCCCCCGCACTTCGGGCAGGGGAGGACCCGCATGAACTTCTCAAGTTCGCGGCGGCGGTACTCGGACTGGGTCTGGTGGTAGAGCCGCTCGGCCTGCGGGGCAAGCCCTTCCCACGTCCCGGAGTGCGACCACGCGTCGCCGTTCCTCATCCTCATAGAGATGCGGAGCTGCTCCGGTGAGCCGAACATCAGCGCTTTGTACTGTCGCTCGGTCAGGTCTTTGATCGGCGTCAGAACCGAGAACCCAAAGTGTTTGGCGACAGCGCCGAGGTACTGGCTCCGGTAACCGTCGAGGAAGTTCCGGTAGAGCGCGACGGCGCCGTCAGCGATGCACTTGCTCTTATCCGGTATGATCAGGCCGGGATCGAACTCCATCCTGATCCCAAGGCCGTTGCACTCCTCGCAGGCACCAAACGGGCTGTTGAAGGAGAACATCCGGGGCTGGAGTTCCTCGAACGCCATCCCGCAGACCGGGCAGGCCATGAGCGAAGAGCAGGTCTCCTCATGACCGTCCTCATCGACGGCGATGACAAGCCCCTCCGATTTTGCGAGGGCGTTCTCGACCGCTTCGACGAGCCGTGACCGGTCGCCAGCGTCCAGGCGGTCGATGACCACCTCAATATCGTGCTTCCGGTAGCGCTCAAGGGTGATCTCCTCGTCGGTCCGGCGGATATCGCCGTTGACCCGGACCCGGGTGTAGCCCTCCTGGTCGAGGTCTTTGAAGAGTTGCTGGTAGGTCCCTTTCTTCTGCCGCACGACCGGGGCGAGGATGGTGACCGTCCCGGTCATGGTGGAACCGATCCGGTCGGCGATCTTCTCCGGCGACTGGGCCTCGATGGGGATATTATGTTCCGGGCAGAACGGCGTTCCGACCCGGGCGAAGAGGAGCCGCAAGTAGTCGTAGATCTCGGTGACCGTGCCGACGGTGCTCCGGGGGTTTTTGGACGTCGTCTTCTGCTCGATCGATATGGCGGGTGAGAGCCCGTCGATGCTATCGACGTCCGGCTTTCTCATCAGCCCGAGGAACTGCCGGGCGTAGGCTGAGAGTGATTCCACGTAACGTCGCTGTCCTTCGGCGTAGATGGTGTCGAAGGCAAGCGTGGACTTCCCGGACCCGGATACCCCGGTGAGGACGATGAGCCGATCGCGCGGGAGTTCAATGGTGATGTCTTTGAGGTTGTGCTCCCGCGCCCCCTTGATGATGATATTCTTCATTGTAGCGTGCAGATCTGTTGGCCTTCTTAGTTCATAGCCATTGTGTGATCTCGAAAAGGTTAAATAAAATAATAGAACGGTGGCTGGAATGTGGGTTATTTTAGGGGTTGTGGCGGGCGTTCCGATTAGGGCGGGAACTACCCCGGCCTGACGGTCTTCAACGAACGATCGGCCGCAGGGTGGTTACTCACCGCGAGACGATCAGCCGCCGAAGAACCGTCTCAGGGAGCGACTCTAATTCCTGATACCAGGAAAAAACGGCGGCAGCCGGGCTCAGCCCCTGGCCGCCCGCCCCTCAGGAGGGCTTCACCGCTCCGGGGGGTGCTCCCAGTAGGGTCTGTAGCCATAATAGGTGTACACAGACCGGAGCCACTCCCGATCCGTGGTCGCCGGCCGGGTGCCCCGTTCAAACCCGGGCGCGCTCTGCAGCCGCTCCTTCGGGATATCCAGGATAACCGCATGTTCGTGCGGATCGATCCTCAAGGCCTCCCAGGGGATGGCAAAGTGCTTTTCCCCGAGCCCCAGGAACCCGCCGAAGGAGATGACCGCATAGGCGATGCGCCCTGCGTCCAGGTCGATTGCCAGATCCTCGATCTTCCCAAGGTCCTCCCCCTGAGGGTTCCGCACCGAATTGCGCATCACGGCACTCACGGAGAGCACCCCGGCGCGCTCCTCCTGCATGGCGGCCTCGCCTCTCACGGTTATCACCTCCTCTCCGGCGCCTGCAGGCTCACCGGGTGTGCCGCTCCCAGTAGGGCGTGTAGCCGTAGTGGCTGTAGAGGCCGGTGAGCCACTCGCGCTCAGCGGTCGTCGGCCAGTTGTCCTTGTCGAAGCCCGGCGCGTTCTCCAGCCGCTCTTTCGGCACGTCCAGGATGAAGTAGTTGTCAGCCGCGTTGTACTGAAGCGCCGCCCAGGGGATGGCGAAGAGTTTGTCGCCGAGCCCCATGAAACCCCCAAACGAGAGTGCGGCATACGCGATGCAGCCCTCGTTGACGTCGATCATGACGTCCTTGATGGTTCCGAGGTCTTCACCCTGCGGGTTCCTGACCGAATAATCCGCGATATCCTTTCCCCGTAAAAAGTTCCGTGTCTCCACCTGCGTGGTAGCTCCTCTCATAGGTCTCATCTCCAGGTCAGTGGGACACTTTGTCCCACGGCAAGGGGGTCATACAGGCCGGACGGTATTTAATCCTTGTGTCAATATAATAATGACACAATTTGAGTGAGCATATCCCAAAAGTACCCGGCGATTGAAGATCCATAGGGAACAGAGCACTCTTACGCATGTTCGCAGAGAGTTGGTCCATATCCGGGCGGTCCGGAACGACGGACACGGCTTTCCTCCGGGAATCGCCCCTGGGGGAGGGGCCGACGGGGAGGAGGGGCCAGCCCCCCTCCCCTGTCTCTCGCAAGGCGGCACCCAGAGCCTCCTACCCCACCCGGCCCCCGGCCTTCTCTGATCCCCGTGGGGGCAATGCGTGGTGATACCCGGTAAAAACCAGTTGGTGGGGTTCTCCGGTTGGGACTAGGCGACAACCACCCCACCCGGAAAAGCCAGACTTACAGAGGCCGCCCCGGCCACATAAACGTCTAGTGCCAAGTCAACGATGAATTGTCGGAATAGTGCATCGTGTCACGTTATTTTGAAGATTTCGATGCGTGAAATGCAACAACGATGACCTCACGCGGAAGTACGCGGGAGAGCGCGAAGTTCGGTTGCTGGGCGGTAGTAGTCCCATTCGCGGTCTTCGCGGCTTCGCGTGAGACTCGATCACCCCCTGTGCTGAAAACTCACGCGGGAGGTCGCGGAGGCGACATTGGATTTTGGGTTTTGGATGGCAAAGAGCAGTGGCACGCCTCTATCCGACGTTTGATTGTTGACCCGGCACTAGGACGACCTCCCCATCAACGGCCGGCCCTCACCACGACGATCGCCACCTTAATCGCAGATCCCAAGAGACGTTAACACTACATGCCGTGCAGGGCGCTCTCCGCCTGCACGGCCCGGAACCTAGAGAATGAAAGTCCACTGGCGAGAGATCTCTTCGGCAAGCAACTCCTTCGCCGCGCTCGCTGCCGCGTGCGAAGTGCACGGCTACCACCTCGAAGCGACAAAGGAGCCCTGTCCCGACGTCACCTGCTACAGCCTCAACTCCATCACCGAACGGAGTTATCGCGACGAGATCGCAGGGGCGGACTGCATAACAATTGTCGGGGGCCCCCATGCCTCCGCCTGCTACAGCGACGTAGCGCGGTACGCCGACTACGTCGTCGTCGGGGAGGGGGAGTACACGCTTCCCGCGCTCCTTGCCGCCATCGAGGAAGGGAGAGACCCGCCTCCCGGCGTCGCCACCGCGAGAGGCTACACGCCCGCACGCCACACCGTCCTCCTCGACGCCTACCCTCCGTTCTCGGAGGTCAAAGGATTCATCGAGATCACCCGGGGATGCCCGTTCGGCTGCGGCTACTGCCAGACACCGCGCCTCTTCGGGCGGTGCATGCGTCACCGCTCGGTCGATGAGATCAGCCGGTACGCCGCGCGGTTCCGCGACATCAGGTTCGTCACCCCAAACGCATTCGCCTACGGCTCGGACGGGGTCCACCTCCGGCTCGACCGGGTGGAGCAGCTCCTCCGGAGTCTCGACGGCCGGATCTACTTTGGCACCTTCCCGGGCGAGGTTCGGCCTGAATGCGTCTCGCAGCAGTCTATCGACCTCATCCTCGATTACTGCGCCAACACCCGGCTGCACTTCGGGGCCCAGTCAGGCAGCGACCGGGTGCTCCGCCTCCTGCACCGGGGGCACACCGTGGAGGACGTTGTCCGCGCCGTCGACCTCTGCCGGGAGAACGGGCTTGTTCCGGTCGTCGATTTCATCCTCGGGCTGCCGTTTGAGACCGACGACGACCAGCGTGCGACGCTCGACCTCGTGAGACTGGTCACCCGTGCAGGGAAGGCCCATATCCACTACTTCATGCCGTTACCCGGAACCCCGCTCCAGAACAGCCGGCCACGCGGGCTCCTTCCGGAGACGGAAAAAGTTCTTGGCAGACTGGCGCTCGGCGGCAGGATAACCGGTTCGTGGATGGATCATGAGATAAGGTTTTTTAGACGCAGTCCTCACCTATAGAGCATGACGGATGTGCTACTCTTAGCAGATCTGCACGGTAACTACGGAAAGCTTGAGGCTTTTCTCAGCTACGACTACGATGCAGTCATCATTGCAGGCGACATCACCAACTTCGGTCCACTCGAGCCTGTAGATTCAGTACTCTCCCGCTTTGAGGTACCGTGTTTCGCAATCCCCGGCAACTGCGATCCCCGTGAGATCATCGACGTGCTCGAACGCTCTGATGCGGTCTGTCTGCACAACTCATGGATCTCTCTTGGCAACCTGACAATCGCAGGGCTTGGCGGTTCAAACGAGACCCCCTTCGGCACGCCGTTTGAGTTGACAGAGGAAGAGATCGACGGAGAACTCACCAGGATCGTCAAGCACATGGATAAGAACGTCCACAACGTCCTGCTCAGCCACGCGCCGCCATACGAAGCCCTGGATGCCGTCGGCGAGAACCATGTCGGGAGCCAGAGCATCAGGAAGCACATGACCCAGTTTGACCTGGTCTGCTGTGCGCATATCCACGAGGCGCGGGGCATCGCCGAGGTCGACGGCGTCACCGTCGTCAACCCCGGGTCCGCATCAGATGGCTACGGCGCCCTCATCCGCTTCGGAAAGGAGCCAAAAGATATTCATATCGAACTTATCACGGTTTAGGACCAGGATAGGGCCAATCCCCGCCGTCTCGGCGGCGGGGTACGGTCCGTCTACCAATCCCATAGCATCCCTGCAAAGACCCATCCATTTTATGAAATGCCCATGAAGCGCGGCCTCAAGGGCGTTTCCAGCCACTACCTGATGAGTCTCAATCCCCGCACCGGGACGAAGATGCGGTGGTTGAACGTCCGAGAGATGCCTGCGACTTCAGTCGCGGGGGCTGCTGCCAAGCAGCATCTCAAGATACGAGGTATAGATCGGCGGACCCTCCACACCCAGATCTTCTGCAATCGCCCCTATCCGCCGGGCAGCGTCCTCCCCACCCTCTTCTGTCAGGATCTCGATCTCGATAAACGTCCCGAGACCCTCAACGTCGTCGAGGGTGACCGTCACATCCCCGATCTCGTAGAACTCCCTGACCTTTGAGACCACGGCGGCACGCAAAAAACCGGTGCGGGAGAGGATCGTCTCAAGGGTCTCGCCCGAGGCCACCGAGAGGTTGAACTCCTCGCGGGCCTTTGCGCTCCCGACGCGGATCTTCGGCCCTTTGTAGGTCACGGTAACCCCGGTATCGTCATACCTGACCCGCAACGCCTCGTCGGTCTCCCCGAAATCACGGTGGGGGGCGTTGTAGTAGATATCGCGCTCCTGCTGTCTTCTGGCCATCCGCACCCCCTGTAGGGTGAGCCGGGCCCGGACTTCCCCCGGGTCAGGGACCGCAAACTTTGCTTCTACCTCGAGCATGAGAATCGCGCCAGATCTATCTCTCCGGAGCGACCATTAAACCGTCACTGCACGGCCCCGACCAGGTCAGCCATCTCCTGCCTGACCTGGTCTCTCTGGTTCTCTGCAGCGGCGAGGAGGGCGCCGTCCCCCAGGTGCTCCGCGGAGGTGATCGCCCGTTCAGTGAGCACCAGAGCCGTATCGTAATCCTCACGATGGTAGAACCGGATCCCCAGCTCCAGGTTCAGGTCCGCGGCCTTCGCGTAGTCCTGCGCGTTGAAGAAGTGGCAGGCAAGCGAGAGGAGGATGTGCAGCCTGCCGGTGAGGCGGTGCATGGATCGCTCGAAGCAGTCCGCAGCCCTGGCGTTGAGGGTTATTTTTGCGTCCGCGGAGAGTTTGCGGCGGCAGTGCTCCTGCAGGAGGGGGTGGGCGAAGGCATACTCCCCGCCGGGAAGCCTCCGGAATATGGTGCTCTCCTGCAGGCGGTCCATCATCAGCGTCACGTCCGTCCCCTGGAGGTCGAGCACGCAGGCCATGACCGGCACCGGGAACGGGGGGTTTAACACACAAAGTTCCTCCGCCCACACCCGCCGAAACTCAGGAAGCGCGGCAAAGGCAAGCCCTGCCGGGTCCCCGCCCCCGGCGAGCAGATCCCCGATGTTCCCGGCGGAGGGCGTAAGGCCCCGGTGGCGCAGGGTGTTGAAGCAGGCCATGAGGCTGAACGGGTCGCCCGGGGCCTCCTCGAGGAGGGCGGCAGTTGCGTCGCTGATAGCAAGATCGAACCGTCTCTGCCCCATCTCCTGGATCTCGTGGCTCCGCATCCCCGGGAGCTGCACCAGAGGGGCACCGCGATTCTGGACCGCCTCCCGCATCGCTGCATACCCGGGGCCAGCCCCATCTCCGGCCCGGCAGGTGAAGGCGAGGAGGATACCGGGCGGGAGGTCGTGGATGATATCCAGGAGGAGGCGGCGGTCAAGGCGCGAGGCAAGGTGGACGTCGTCCAGCAGGACTGCAGCGATGTGGCCGGAGCCTACCATCAGTCTCCCGAGTACCTGCAGGAGTTCCTCAAACGCCTCGCGCACCCGGTCGTACCCGACCTCAGGCGATCGGGCGAAGACGCCGATGATCTCCTCCCCGGCCTTCGGGAGCAGGCTGACCGGCTCCACCGGGGCGGCGTACTTCTCAAGCAGGTCGTCGGCATACCTGACCGCCTCCTTCAGGCCTTCGCTCCCGAGGAGATCCCGGAACCTGCCCGATACAGCATGTCCCTGCAGGTCTTTGAGCAGTTCACGAAACGCTGAGAAGATCATCCCGGGGAGGTCGAAGACCTCCGCCCTGAGGACGGGAGACCGGGGACCATTGGTGCGATCCTGCAGGTCGTATGCGAGCCAGTTTAAGAGAGAACTCTTCCCGATGCCGGGCGGCCCGGAGATCATCGCCGCCTGCCCGTGCTCTCCTGCCCGGGGGAGAAGGGCCAGGAGTTGCTCGCGCTCCTCGTGCCGGCCGCAGAACTCATCAGAGGGGCAGGGAGCATACGAGACGCCCTCCGCCCACTGCTGCACCCCATCCATGTTCCTGCCCACCCACCATCGAGCCCGGGTGTATTTAAGATTTGGGCAGAGATTAACCCGATCCCCTCCAGAGTGACAACACCGCGGATAGACGATGCGGGGTTGATACGCAAACCCAACGAAGGGGTGCCGCTCCCATCCCCGGTTCACACAGGAGGTCTTCCCGCTCATGCCGCCGACAACCCCGCAGAGATAAATACCATTCCATCCAACTTAGATGGAACAACGAGAGCGGGTATGCGATTGCGAGGTGCGTCTCCACGCACGCGGCGCATAAACGCAATCCTGCTATCAGGGAGAATGGAATGGCACTTCAGGAAGGAGATTTTATCAGGCTCAGGTACACCGGCCGCGCCGGTGGGAATATCTTCGATACCACAGATGAGGAGAGCGCGAAGGAAGAGGGGATCTACAACCCACGGGCAGAGTATGGTCCGGTCACCATCCGTCTGGGGAGCCACCACGTCATCATCGGCCTTGAGGACGAGCTGATCGGAAAAGAGGTCGGCACCGAGGGAGAGGTCGACGTCCCGCCCGAGAAGGCGTTTGGGGCACACGACGACCAGCACGTGAGGTCTGTCCCGGTCACGCAGTTCCGCGAGAAACCGAGGCGTGGGATGCGGGTAGAGGTCGAAGGCAACGAGGGAATGGTCGTCGACGTCATCGGGAGGCGTGCGGTCGTCGACTTCAACCACCCGCTCGCCGGAAAGACCCTGCAGTACTCCTACGCGATCCTCGAGAAGGTCGAGGACCAGGTCGAGCAGATCAGCGGCCTGATCAAACTCTACTCCGGCCGGGCCGATATCGGCATCACCATCGCCGACGGGACGGTCGAACTGGCGCTTCCTCCCGCCATCACATACGACCGGCGCTGGATGGTCTGGCGGGGCACACTCGTCCGTGAGCTATTCGAGTACTACCCCGATGTCGAGAACGTTGTTATGAAGGAGACGTTCCCGCGCCCCAAAAAGCCGGAAGTGGCTCCGGAAATCCCTGAGGCTGAAGAAGAAACGGAAGAGACTGAGGAGTAATCTTTTCACACACTGTTTTTCCTCATTTTGAAGAACTCTTCCCGGCGACACCTGGTCCCGGGTCCACCCACCGATGCCACAGCAAGGAGGATCGTTTCGCACCTCCCGGTGTCCTGACTCCTGCGCTTCTGTCGGTCCCTCGGGTGCCGGGGTGCTGATTCAACACTGTTTTGGGATGACCTCCCGGCAGCAGTTCCAGAGCGGTATGGAGATCCGCCCTATTAGAAACATCTGAGATATATAATTTTGCATTGCGGACCGGCAGGTAAAAAGAAAGCATTTAATTTTTAGGCGTATATGCTTCATTATGTACGTTGGGGCCCCAGGAATGTCCCGGAGCGGTTTTTTCGTTGATTCCACGGCTGGAATCGATGACGCAACAGGTAAACGGGAGGAACGTAAGGGTCAGGACGCTTCAGAGCCAGGAGGGAATCATGCGCCTGCCGGGGCTTCATGCACCCAGGTGTGCGCGGTTCTCTGGGTTGCATCGCTCCTTCTCCTCATACTCGGCGTGGGATCGGTGGGTATGCCGGCAACCCCGGCACCTGAAACCCTGTGCCCCATTGTGGGTCTTGCCGGGCTCTTCGGACCGGACGGAACCTCATTCATCAGGCACCGGATGAGGAGAGGCAGCAGAGAGGGCGATAATGAGGAGGGCACCCGGGATCCGGACCAGGAAACCTCCCGCAGGAGTGCGGAAGAAGAGCCCGGGGAGCCGTCGCCGGGAGGAGATGCCTGGGGTGAGAGGGAGACAGACGTCCTTGAGCGGATTGAGAAGATCCCCGCGGCCCTGAGGCGGTTCGACGACCTCATATCGCCTGATGGAGAAAGTGAAGACCCTCCTGTCGCCTCATCGGAAGAGACAACTCCAGGTCATTCTCTCCCGGACGACCCGGATGACGGCGTACCCGAGGAGCCGGATGAACTCCCCGGACCTCCCATGGATGACCGGCCTGACCCGCAGTCCGGGCCCCCGATCGATGAGGAACTCATGGAGTTGCTCGGGCTTGACGACGAGGACGAAGAACCGTCTCCCGGGATTCTCGAGGAGAACGCCAGCCTGCTGGAGGATGAACCCGACCCCGGCGAGCCGGTGGAGGATCCTCCGTATGAGGATCGCCCGCTGGAGGTGCTCATCGACGACCTCGGCAGTGATGATGCCGAAGTCAGGGAGCGTGCTGTTGATGCCATCGCCAGGCGCGGATCAGGAGCCGTGGCTCCCCTGATAGAGGCACTCTCTCTCGCAGATGACCGGAGGCGGTGGTGCGTTGCCGAAGCCCTCGCCGCGCTCGGGGATGAAGCGATCCCGGCGCTTATTGCCGCGCTTGGGGATGAAGCGGCACAGGCAGGGGCAGCTGCAACGCTCGTGCGTATCGGCGGGCCTGCCGTGCCGCCGCTCATTGCGGTGCTTGCCGGCGGCGATGGCGAGGTGCAGTTCGGCGCCCGCTATGCGCTCCAGGAGATCGGCGACGAGGCGGTTCCCTTCCTTTTCGAGGCGCTTGACGCGCCTGACGGAACCATCCGGAGATCCGCCGCGGAAGTTCTTGGAAATCTCGGGTGGAAGCCCCCCGGTGACACGGCCGCGATCCGGTATCTCATTGCCGGCGAGGCATGGCTCGATGTGGCTGAGTACGGCGCGGCCGCGATCGATCCTCTCATCCGCATTCTGAGATCTCCGGACAGGGAGACCTGGTGGAGCGCTGCCCGGACCCTCGGTGAGATCGGGGAGCCGGCGGTAACACCCCTGATCGACCTGCTGCACGAGGCTGATGGCGAGGTCAGTTCACTGGCGGTCATGGCGCTTGCGGAGATCGGGGGGCCCGCGGTTGGTCCCCTCATCAGGCTGCTTTCTGATCCGCCCCTCCGCGGTACGGCGGCGGGAGCCCTGGTAAAGATAGGAGAGCCGGCGGTAGAGGGGTGTATCCAGGCCCTGGACCGTGGAGACGCTGATACACAGGAATCACTCCGGGAGATCCTGATTGCGATCGGGGAGCCGGCGGTCCCGCCCCTGATCCAGGCGTTGACGGAAGATCGGTCCGCGGTCCGGGGTCATGCTGCCGGGATCCTTGAGGGGATGGGCTGGGAACCCTGGAGCGATACTGAGCGGGCGTGGTACCTGATTGCCCATGAACAGTGGATGGAACTTTCCCTGATGGGCACACCGGCCGTCGGACCGCTGATCAGGACACTCAACGGCGACGACGACCGCATACGCAGCGAGGCCGCGGGGACGCTCGGCGAGATCGGTGACCCGGCGGCTGTGGGGCCGCTCGTGGACGCCCTCGCGGACGAGGGTGTCGCCCCTGCGGCGGCGGATGCGCTTATCGCCATCGGGAAGGCTGCCGTATCCCCGGTCCTCGGGCTGCTCGAAGAAGAAGGTGCCGCCCGGGAGAACGCCGTCGAGGTGCTGGGCAGGCTTGGGGCGCATGAGGCGGTCCCGGCCATCGTCGACCTTGTCAGGAGTGGTGGCGACCGCCTCCACCGGAAGGCCGTCGACGCGCTTATCGGCATCGGGGCACCTGCGATAGCGCCCCTCATCCCCCTCCTCGGTGAGGAGGGCGACGGGCACGCGGGAGCGGTGGCCGCGCTCACCGGGATCGGCGACGACGCACGTGAACCGCTCGTTGGGGCGCTTAATGATGAGAACGCACGGGCCCGCATGGGGGCTGCCGTCGTCCTCGGGAGGCTTGGCTGGGTGCCCGCGGGGGTGGAAGAACAGGCAGGGTACCTGGTCGCGCTGCAGCGCTGGCAGGATGTTGTGGGCCTCGGGGAGCCGGCCGTCGACCTCCTGGCGGCACGGCTCGGCGATCAGGATGCGGGCGTGCAGGCAGGAGCAGCGACGGCGCTTGCCAGGATCGGACCTCCTGCGGTTCCTCCACTGGTCCGCCTGCTCGGTGAAGAGGAACTCCGCGGGCCTGCGGGGGATACGCTGATGCAGATCGGGGCCGCGGCCGTCGAACCCCTGGTCCGTGCCCTGGATGAGGATGGGCTCTCTCAGGCAGCCGCCGGGGTGCTGGCCCGGATCGGGAGGCCTGCCGCCGTTGCGCTCATCCCGGTGCTCGGTCGCCCCCGTACCGGGGAGGTTGCGGCGGAGATCCTGGCGGCGATGGGCGAGACGTCCATCGAGCCGCTTGTCGGAGCGCTCGGGAGCGATGACGCCCAGATCAGGCAGATGGCCGGGGACCTGCTCATCGGCATCGGGGATATGGCCACCGGCCCGCTCATCGGGGCTCTCGGCCACCCTGACGATGCCCTCAGGCTCGAAGCGATCGATCTCCTGACGCGGACCGGCAGACCGGCCATCCCCGCTCTTGTGGAGGTGCTCCTGGACGAGCACTACCGTGTACGGCTGGGCGCGGCCGAGGTCCTCGGGAGGGTCGGATGGAAGCCTGAGACTGAGGAGGAGACGGTCCACTACCTGATCGCGAAGGAACAGTGGGCGTCTGTCGCAGAACTCGGTCCCGGTGCGGTCGGGCCGCTGGTGCGGGCGCTCGACGACCCTGACAGCGCAATCCAGATGGGTGCGGCGCGGGCGCTCGGCCTGATCGGGGAACCGGCGGTCGCCGAACTGATCGACGCCCTTCGCGATGAGCAGGACGGCGGCCAGAGAAAGGCGGTCGAGGCGCTCAAGCTGATCGGGGAGCCGGCGGTCGTGCCGCTCATCGACGCTCTCCAGGACCGTGACTGGCATATCCGCCTCGGAGCGGCACGGGCGCTTGTCACCATCGGGGACCCGGCGGTTGGGCCGCTGCTCCGGGCTCTCCGCAGCGGGTCTGAGGTGATCCAGATGGGTGTAGCCGCGGCGCTCGGGAAGATCGGGAACCCGGCCGCCATCGACCCGCTCACCGATACGCTCCTGCACGGGGACTGGCGTGTGGGGCGTGTCGTGGTGCGGGCGCTCGGTATGATGGGGGA
>Ga0265294_10006015_pt1 | contig 14672 bp, 15 predicted proteins | sample MunlanPumphouse3_FD_192504 | JGI IMG/M metagenome (GOLD analysis project Ga0265294, IMG submission 192504) | Groundwater microbial communities from a municipal landfill in Southern Ontario, Canada - Pumphouse #3 | ecosystem: Environmental > Aquatic > Deep subsurface > Groundwater | place... | reverse complement strand
AGAGATAGAGGAGATTAGAGCTAAGATTATACTTACGGGATATTTCTGCAATATTATTAGTCTTAACTGCTTCTAGGGCTCTATCTAATTTAAATTGAGAGCTATAGCTATTCTTCTTTCTTCTTGAGGTGGGCTTGATCGCCCCTGAACTAGTATTTGACATAAATTTGTTTGAGATATTATCTATTTAAAATAGCATAGCTATTTTAAATAGGGAATGTCTCTAATTAATTTCCCATATACCTACTGGTTCAGTATATCCAGGACTAATCAAGTATCTGTGTCATCAGATTGTTTCTTCAGGTCTGCCTTCAGAAAAATACGTGCCGAATGCAGCACTGATCGCCACAACTATTGATGTAATTGCAATTATTAAATCTGTATTCATAAACTCATTTTAATATATTTTTTCCTCATTCTCAATTTCGCTTAAATAGTTATTATATGAACCAAAACAATTATCATTTTCATAATAACATGTTTATAAAAAAAATAAAACCAATTTTTGAAAAAATTATTCTAAAATTTTAATAAATTTAACCCTAACTGGGACTCGAACCCCTTTTACACCCTATTTTAAATACTTTTCTCATTTTTGACTAAAAAAAGAAAACCTGGCATTTGCCAAGTTTTCTTTTTACCCCTATAAAATAAGGGATGAAGCTCGGTCGCTTTCACCGAATTTGTCTGCTCCCGGGGTCGGATTCGAACCAATATAGACCAATGAAATCAAGGGTTTTCTGTAAAATGTCATAAATAACCAAAAAGGTTCGAACCGCTCTGGAGCTTAAATTGTGTCTAATATTAAAACAAAAACAGGCTTTTAAAACCTGTTTCTGTGTTTTGCTCGGGGTCGTGGACAGAGTTCGAAATAGTGTGGCTAATATTAGATGATAATTTAACCTATAATCTGTCTATTAAAATTTCTTTATCTTTATATAAATCATCTTTCATGATTTTGTTTATCTTTTTATCTATTTTTTCAATATTTTCATCTTTATGTTCATAGAATTCAGACCAAGGAATATTACTGTTATACATTATCTTTAAAAACCTTAAATACTGCTCTCTGTCTTCTAAATCAAGAAAATTCAATACTTCGTTAAGCGATTTATTTCCATTAATAAAATCATCAAAATTACCATTATCTTTTAATAACTCATCCCATTCCGACTTAATTGACTGCGTATCACTCTGTAATTTAAACCAGAAATCCTTCCTGTCGACATTAATCTCTTTTAAAACGACTTTACCACGGCGATTTTCTGGTAAATATTTTTTTAAAAAATCCTCAACTAACATTATTGCCTTAACGCTCTTATATGGCAACCCTTCTGTTTTTAGAAATTGATTAAATCTTTTTAAATCAATCTCTCCATTTTTATCAATAAATTGCAGCCAAGTTGAAAAGTCGTTTTGCTTTGTTTCACTATCTTCTATTTGCTTAAATCCCAAACGATTAGCCAGTGGGGTGTCTAATAACCATGATTTACCAATAACTGCTGCTATTTCCGGTTCTTTATCAATAATATGTTCCGCCACTAAACCAAAATCTCTTTTAATTAATTCTGGGCCTAAACTATTTTGATCTGTATTATAAAAATCTTCAACATGAAACTCTATAAAATGATCAAATTTAGAGAATCCCAATTTTTCTAAATCTTGATATTTTTTATCAGCATCTACTTCAATGTTGTTAATTTTGTTAAAATTTAATACTTTTGTATCACTCTCTTTTGTGTTCCTTTCAAATTCTTTAAAATTTTCAACATTCAAATATTTTTTAATAGTATCCTTCTTTAAATTAGCTAGGCTGGAAATTTTATCCAAATCAAAACCACATGTTTCGTAAATAGTATCTAGTTCGAGGTAAAAATCTTTTAAAAATAAATCTATTTTTTCTTGATATTTTTTAAAATTAAATTCCTCCAATTGAAAAACTGGCCTTAAGATAATATTCTCTAATGGTGTGAAGTCTTTAACGATATCAGAAAATTTATAGTTATTATCTTTTTCTTTAATTTCATTATATTTTTTATCAGCATAAACCAATGAAATTTGCTTAATCTTTTCAAATAAGACCTCTTTCCTTTCTTTTTTGTCGGAAGTTTCGATACGAGCGTTTATATTACTAATTTTTTCTAAATTCATAAATTTTACAATTATATACAATGATTATAACACATTTCAAAATGAAAAATATATATTTGACAGGGCATGGATTCGAACCAATATAGACCAATAAAATAAGGCTTTTTCTATAGATTACTATAAATTATCCTAAATACCCCAAAAATGTTCGAACCGCTTTGTAAATAAAATATGTCTAATATTAAAACAAAAACAGGCCTTAAAAGCCTGTTTTCGTGTTTTGCTCTGCTGATTATATATTTTCAGAATTATATAATATATTCCCTGCCGTGAAATTAAGTTTAGACAATTAAAAACCCTGAAACTTTGTTAGTCTCAGGGTTTTATAAAAATAACTTACGAATATACGATTTAATGAACAGAAATACCTCTTCTACGTTTTTCTTGTTCAACATCATACAGACTGGTTTTGCCAATCGGAAGGCCTAATTTTGCACATTCAACATCGTGTATGCTTGTGTTGCCAATCGGAAGGCCTAATTTTGCACATTCAACATCGTGTATGCTTGTGTTATTAGGATCTAATCCATACCTTTTACAAGTTTCAGCGAAACTTTCATAACACATTTCTTCGAAATTTTCATTTGAGTTCATTTCTATCTTTTTTTAAGGTTCTATATCAATTTTAACTAACAAAAAAAGCATACCACACTGATATACTTTTGTCAATATGCGGAGGTAATGTGCACACACATATGGCGGTTTTCTCACCAATATGCCAAAATACGGCCATATGTGTACTAAACTACCAAATAATTCTCTAGAAGAGAGATTAAGATGGGTATTGCCCATTGTTAGAAAGGAAATAAAACTAAAAGATGTAGTACCGCTGTTTTCTGGTGGACAAAGGACTCTAGAAAGATGGGTGGCATCATATAGGAAGAATGGTGAAGCCGGGCTAGTACCAAAATCCACTAGACCACTAAGTCAGCCGAATGAAACTCCAATTAGAATTAAAGAGCGAGTTATTGAACTACGCCAGAAGACTAAACTGTGTGCTAAAAAGTTAAACTATAAACTAGTCAAAGAAAATATATCATTGCATGATCGAACTATCGGAAAGATTATTAAATCAGAGGGGCTAGTTAGAAAATACAGAATTAGAAAATTGAAATATAAATATATCAAAACACCACTGACTATAGGTGATCTAGTTGAGATAGATATTAAATATGTCCCTGATTTAATTAGTGGAAAGAGATATTATCAATATACGGCCATTGATTGTGCAACTAGATGGAGATATCTAAAAATATATGAAAATGGTGATAATGAAAGTACTCTGAAATTCTTAGCTAAATTAATTAGTGTGGCTAATTTTAGAATTAGAGCAATTAAAACAGATAATGGTAGTTGCTTCACTAATCGCTATGTTGGTTATTTAAAATCAGCTGATCCGGTTAATCCTAGATTACATCCACTTGATCTAGAATGTCAGCGATTAAATATTATTCACTATCTAATTGATCCCGGCAAACCGGCTCAGAACGGGAAAGTGGAAAGAAGCCATCGAACTGATCAAGAACATTTCTATGATTTAAATAAATTCAACAGTGTTCTGGACTTGAAAATTAAGTTAAGAAAGTGGAATAATTACTATAACGACTTGGAGCATTGTGCTTTAAATGGAAAAACGCCAAATGAGATGGTTTTAATGAATAATTAAAACCGCCATAAGTGTGTACCTAAAACATGCTCGGAGAGTGGGACAACGTTGGAACCAAATTAATGAGATTATAAAATTATTTATATTTTTTTAAATTCATCTGGAGTTAAAAGTAGCTTCCCTTTTTGTTTTATTATTTTACTATACTCATTTCTTATAATAAGCTTTTTATTTTTAATATTTATACATCCATCTTTATATTGTTTTACACTCAGATCAATTATTCCTTGCATCTCTAGCTCTAAACGTCGAATATATCTAATATCTTTCTTGTTTTTTAAATCAGTCTCTATCAAATTCTCAGAAACTATAACTACTGGTGTATTTGGAATATTTTTATATTCTTTAATTTCTTTTAATTCAGACCAGAAAAGCAATGCTCTAGGCATGTGATATAGGTTAGTTAAAAGACCGACATTTTTATTTTTAAATAGATTTTTAAAGCTATTAAAAATAGCTACTATATTGTGTCTAGTACATGGCAATGAATTAACTATTTGCATTGAATTACTTGGAACTCCTAGTTTTAAAAGATAATTTTTCATATCATTTGTTCTTTGAGATTCTTTATATACTCCACCATTAACTCCGTTATAATCAGCAACTAAAATTAGCTTTAAATTATTATTTATTGTATACGCTTTATAGCTTGCCATCATCCTTGCTTTACCACCTAGATATAACCCTTTTTTAAAATCAAAAAACTTACCGTCATCTTCAGGGTTAATCTCTGGGCATAAAACAATTAAATAATCTAATTTTTTTATATATTTTTCTACCATTTAACTTATTATATATATTATATCACAATAATCAATGAACCAACAAGGATTTGAACCAAAATATACACAAAAATGCCCGTAAAATAAGGCGTTTTTAAATCTGCTCGGGGACATGGATTCGAACCATGATTGATGGCTTCAAAGGCCACTGTCCTACCATTAGACGATCCCCGATAACTTAAATATATTATTACATTTATTCTTTTAGGTCAACTAAAAAAAGCGCTATTAAAAACGCTCTTTCTTTAATCTTTAAATACGTGCATATTTTCTGACAGCATAGAAGCTGGCTACAAGAGTGATAAAGAAAATAATAGCGAACTGCGCGCCAAATATCGGCCAGAAATTATAGACAAAATATTCCAATAAGTTTACATTATAGCCAGCTAGAAAAACGGATAGGTAGGGCTGGAGTATAGTTAAAAAAGGATAAAAAAGTGCCACCATAATCAGAATACTTAATAATGCATAAATGAAAGCTGAAAAAATAAAAGGCATGTAGATAAAAAAATTTGACGCTCCAACTAAACGCATAATCTCTATTTCTCTTTTGTGAGTATAAACGGCCACTCTAATAGAATTGTAGACTACTAATAAGCTAATTAGGACAAAAATAACAATAATAACCGCTCCTACTTCATTAATTCTCTGAGTAATATTCTGAATCTTAGCAACTATAACTGAATTATCACTAAAATCTCTTGACTCAATAATATCTGAATCAAATTGACGCAAAGAATTAATTAACATGGCCGCATTATTAATATCAACGGGAATGATTGATAGGCTGGGTGACAATGGATTGTTACCTAGCTCTGTTAAAGCTTGTAGTATTTCTTGATTATCACGATAACGGCTACGGAAATCTTTTAGAGCGTCTTGCTTGTAAGTTATGAGCACATCTTTTACTTCAGGCAGGCCGGCAATCCGATCTCGGAGTGAATCAATATCTTTTTTTGAAGCATTAGTCTCAATGAACAAGCTAATATCAATCTTTTCCTTAATCGCATTAACCGCATTATTACTGACAACTCTAACTGTTAGTAAGGCATTAATAGAAAAAAGAGAAATTAATAAGATGCTAATAGTAACCACTGAAAGCCAGACATTCCTAGCAATATCTTGAAAACTAAATTTAATAATGCGAAAAAAAGAAAGCATAAATAAATAATTAAAGCATATATTTACCATGAGCCCTATCACTCACGATCTGTCCTCTATCCATAGTAACCACTCTTCTCTTTAAACGGTTAACAATTTCCTTATTATGCGTTACTAAAATAACAGTGGTTCCAAATTTATTGATCCTCAATAATAGATCAATAATTTCATCAGCATTAATAGCGTCTAAATTTCCTGTTGGTTCATCCGCCAAGAGAATGCGTGGTTGATGGACTAAGGATCGAGCAATAGCTGCTCTTTGTTTTTCACCACCAGAAACTTCGTGAGGATAGCGACCATTCTTATCCTCTAAGCCAACTATCCTCAAAACACTAGGAACTATCTTATTAATTTTTGACCTTGAAGCTCCGCATACCTCTAAAGCAAAAGCAACATTTTCATAAATAGTTTTCTTAGGCAATAATTTGAAGTCTTGAAAGATGACTCCTATTTGTCTCCTAAGATAAGGTACATCATGCCGATTAATTTTAGTTATATCCCAATCACCAATAATAACTTGACCCTCATCAGCTCTCTCTTCGCCAATAAGGAGTCGGCCTAAAGTTGTTTTTCCTGCTCCAGATTGACCTACGATAGAAACAAATTCACCAGCTTTAATATATAAATTTACATCTTTAAGAACTTGATTTTTTTTTGAATATTTTTTTGAAACATGAAGCAAAGTAATCATAAAATTTATTGCCCTAATCTCTTAAGACCATAATCAATTAAAGTTTTATTATCATTAAAACTGCCTGCTCGTGTGGGCGAGTTAAAACTAACAATAATCAATGGTCCTTTAGCTGAATCTACTTGAGTCATCAGGCAATAACCTGCTTCATCAAGATAGCCAGTCTTAGAAACTGCAATCTGATAATTATTAGTTTTGATCAAATCATTGGTGTTTTTTAAATTATACTTTTTTTCTTTATTAATACTAGTAAAAGAATAGCTAGGAGTGGTACTTATTTTTTTAAGTATTTCATCTTGCAATAACTCTTTAGTAATTATAGCATAATCTAGTGGAGAGCTCACGTTCTCTGGAGATAAGCCGGTGGGCTCAATAAAAGTACTATTTAGGGCACCCCATTCTTTAGCTAAATCGTTCATTCTTTTAATGAATTCGGAGCGACTAATACCACTTACCCTAACTAAAGTTTCGGTCGTATTATTAGCTGAACCAACTAGAGTAGCGTGTAGTAAATCTTTAATAGTTAATGTCTCTCCGTCACTGACTCTTAAACGAGCTGACTCCCATGGTTTGACATGCTCATGATTGTAAGCAGCATCAGAATCAGAATAACCCACTACGCGATTAAAGTCTGGCTTCAAATCTAAAAAAACCTTCATCGCTAAAAGTTTAGTTAAACTAGCTAAAGGAGCTACTGTATCTGCATTTTTTGCATATAAAATTTTCCCATCAACTGGCGAGATAACTAAAGCTGATTTAGAAATAGTGTCTGGTAATGTCCTGCCGGCTTCTAGCTTTATCCTGTCAACCGAATCCGCAAATTTCACTACCTCTATTTTTACTCTAGCTAAACCATCACGTGTAGATGCTATCCTATTAAAGGCTACTGAATCTAAATCTATGACCCTGTTAGGGTGCAAGCTTCGATCAGGTCCATAGTCATTAACTAAGACATTGACCGACTTATTATTCTCTAGGTTACTTACTTTTAATACAGTGCCTTTAACAAAATCAGGTGAGGCAGCAAACAAGCCATTTTTAAAACGATACCAACTAGCCTGTCCTACTGTCATTACTTCATCATTAGCTAGAATTGCTACTCTTGCAAAAGGGAGATGTATTATAGCACTAACAACTTGATTAACAGGATCATCAACTGAAGGCAAGGGTCGCCATTTTTGTTGATTCTTATCAAAGAAAAAAATTTGTTTATAATTATTATTTTTATTTTCGTAACTAATATTGATTCTAAGTGGTTCGGTCACATTATAATTAAGCCCTTGATCGCTAAAATCAAATTGATAAACATCGCTTAAAGGAGAATAATTCCAAGGCCAATCGAATAACGAACCTAGATTTTCTAAAATAATTTCCGTCTTTACTTTCAAGCTTTTAGCTGATAATTTAATACTAAAGGCATCTTGAGTCGCTGTTTGATCTACTTGAGTTGCCAGTGATACTCGATTAATTTTTACAACCTGTCCATCAGCTAATTCAAATGAAGAACTAGCTAAAGCCGTTGAACTATTTAATGATAAAAGAAATAAGGTGCTGATTATTAATAGGTATTTTTTTGTAAACATAATTTATAATTAATAAAATTAATTTTTACTATTTCTAAATTGACGAAAAGCTGAACTTCAGACTATAATAGATATATTGCGGGTGTCGTATAATGGTTATTATGCCAGCTTCCCAAGCTGGAAACGGCGGTTCGATTCCGCTCACCCGCTCAATTTAGCCGAGATAGCTCAATTTGGTAGAGCAACGGTATCGTAAACCGTAGGCTGTGGGTTCAATTCCCATTCTCGGCTCATTATATAAACTGAATAGATTTCAGTTTTTTTAATTAAAAAAATATTTCAACCATTTTTTCCAATTTACAATCTCTTCTTTAGTTTCTTCATTTAGTCCGTCTAGAGTAGAGACATCTCCTCGGATTACCACCACTGATTCTCCTGGTTTCTTCATACCCATGTTTAAACGAGCCTGCTCCACTATTGACTGATCTGACTCTAAATATTTAATAAGCTCTTGTAGTTCTTGACTGCCCTCAGTATACTCTTCAATTGTCTGAGAAATATCAGCCACCTCTTTTTCTATCAATCGTTGACGACTATAATTTTTAGCTAAAGGAATGAGAGTAATAATGATAAAAACTAAAGCAATAATAGTAAAGATGCGTGGGCTAGATAGCAAATGAAAAGTAGCCGACTTTGGCTTCTTTCGGTTATAAGTATTGTCTTTTATTATTTTTTTGTTTCTCTTCATAAATAAAAAAAGCTTCTTTTTTTATAATAGCAAAAAAATAAGAAAATTTATAGTTACCATTATAACCGAGATTTAGGAGTTACCCAAAACCCCATATATTTACCACGCATTAATCTCCATTGAGCATCTAGGCATGGAATAGCACCAAAAATAATTATGGTTACAGGAATAAAGATCCACTCTAAGAGCATCTGAATACTTTTTAAAAAAGAATAATTTTTTGGTCTTTTTGGTAATAACAGAGTAGAAACAATAGCTGATAGAAGCAAGCCAACCATCGCAATACTCATGAGCATTTGAGTAATAGCTGGTAGATTACCAGAAAGAACACTAGAATTAAAACGATCTCCTCCAAGCAACATTGGCATCCAACCAATAACCGCGATTATAAGAGCATTAGTAGCCCAAGAATGAAAACCATATATTTGTGTGGTAATATGTCCAACTAATTTTTTGTGATCAATCTCCTTCCATAATTTGACCGTATTAAACATTAAATATGGTACATTCTCCGCCCCCCATGCCCAGCGTCGCTGTTGTTTATATAGACTCTTAGCTGTCTGTTTTAAATTTTGATCAAAAGTAATATCCATCGAAACTGGAAAATATAATGGTTCCACTCGATAATCACCACGATAGTAAAGTAAGCAATGCCAGAATATGCGGGAATCTTCAGAAACCATATTAGTTGACCAAAAATCAATATCCACCAAAGCTCTTAAGGTCATCGAATGCGAGGAGTAGGTCACAAGTTGTTCTTCTCTTATTTGCATCATCATTTGCCAAAACGTATTGGAAGAAGCTGCTACTCGAGAAAAGAAAGGCGCCTCCCATAAATTATTATGATAAACAGGAATTGGTTGATAGCTAGCTCGATAAGGGTCAACAACTGTAAGAAAGCGATGTGATAAAGCAAAAAAATAACCTGGTCGTATTATTGTATCAATGTCAAAAACACTCACCAAAATATTGTCATAATTAAAATTATACTCATCCAAAAGTTCTTTTTTTACCTGTCTAATTGCCCAGGACTGATTAGATCCTTTGCCTTTTATCTCCCCATCAATGCCATCTGGATGAAAGGTGGTAATAAGGTGGGCAAATTTAGAAGCAAACTTTTCTTTTATTGCTTCCGCCTTAAAATAAGCCGACTCGCCTGCTCTCATTTCCATAGCCAAAACAACAATCATTTGTTTTGGAGGAAACCCATCAGCTAACAGGGAGTCAAAAGCTGTATTAATTATCTCTAAATCTTCATTATAACAAGGAAAAATTATTAGTTGCCATAAATCGAGCCAATTTTTTCCACTTCTAGCCAATGAACTGCTAGCAATATTTTCATCGTCTTGTGACTGTTCTAATGCTATGCAACGAGCCCGCCAATCTATTTTAATATTTCGCTTCAAATGGCGATAAGCACTAATTAAGTAGATGGCTAAATAAACAACTATTAAAAGCCAGTAAACATCGAAAGCAATGATAAAAAAAGCTACCCAAACAGGCTTCAGAAAAGACATAATTAATAATCCAAAAAGAGTAATGAAAGATAAGGCTCCTGGTAATATCTCAAAAAAACGATAAAGCTTCCTATCTCTTCCTGTTAAATGAGTGGCTTTACCTACTTTTAAATAATTCATATTAAATATTAATCCCCCTTTTTTTAATTTCGTAAAAACAACGGGCGCAAGCTAAAACATCAATCATGGCATTATGAGCCTCAGCAAAATCTTCCTGGAATAGATAACGATGTAACTCTGATAAATTCGGCCATTTATATGAACCACGACCATTATCAATTCGGCAAACATCAACACTAGATTTCATCGTACAAACCTTATTTGCCGTGGCTAAAACATTAGGTATTTTAGCTCGATAAAACTCTGATGCTATAATTTTATCATCAAAATCAACATTATGCCCCACCACTTTTTCGGCTCGACTTATATGTTCAGAAAATTCTTTTAAAACTGGAAGTAGCTCTACCCCTTCATTTAAAGCTTGCTCATGACTAATACGATGAATTTTCGTAGACTCCTCAGGAATTGAGAAACCATCTGGCCTGATAATATAATCATAGCGGTCCCAAGCATTACCAAGTTCATCAAACCAAGCCCAAGATAATTGGACTAAACGTGGCCAATTATCAGTGTCTGAAGCTGGCGCTTTAAAACTTTTTGGCAAACCAGTTGTCTCGGTATCAAAAAATAAATACATATATCATTTGTCTGAAATCCTAGAAAAATCAATTACCTCATCCTCGGCCATCTCACCAGTTTGTGTCCCTTGATTATCTATAATATCAACTTGACCCTTTATATTGTGATTCTTTTCTTCTCTCTGTGGCCTGCCTTTGAAATCCACTGGCCTAGCTTTATTCAAATCAGCCAAGGATAAGCTAGGACCATTAAATTTAGCTTGATTATAAGAAACTTGTAGCTCCTGCTCTTTGGCTAACTTTCTTTTTTCAGTCTCTTCTTTTTTTTCTTGTCGTTTAATTGCCAAACAATCTTTACAGAAAACTGGCCGCACACCATCAGGAATAAAAACAGTAGTTGTAGTTATACCACAACGAGAACAAACTGCCGGATAGCCACTTTCTTCTTCAAGCATTTCTTTCTTCAGAGAAAAAGGCTTCTCCTTTTTAATAGGCACTTCTCTTCTTTGTTCGTGATGTTCAGAAACTTCGGGCTGATCAGTCTCAGTCTGTTGTCTATTTATTTTTTCTGACCTTGATACTGGCGTGGCTTGGGTTCTAGCCTGATCGTTCAGTGAATTAACTTTTCGCTTATCTGGAGAATATTTTGCGCTCGCACCTACCTGCTTTTTTATAACTTCTTCATCCTGAGCTTCATGCCAACGTAATATCCGCTCTTCGACTAAAGTACGAGAAGTAGCATATTTTTCACGTGAATAAGCTATTACTTTATCGGTATTATTAGTTTTTTCACTAGGCATGAGTGGAGGTAAGCCACGGGCTGAAAAAGGGGCTGAAGCCACGCCATCAATCATGAGTTTTAAATACATTTCATATTTAGGTAAATTTACTAAGTCTTCTTCAGTAAATACTGGTGCATACTCTTTGGCTAATTCTTCTGCATCAGTTGCTCCAACACGGAAAGAAAGCATCGTCCCAACGTTACCAAATACAGCTGGTTTAACTTTTTCACTTAGCTGTTCAATATATTGATGAGCTAAGATTAGACTGAGCCGATATTTACGAGCCTCTGATAGAATATTAGCAAAACTGTCAGTTGAAAAATTTTGAAACTCATCAATATAAAGAAAAAAATCTTTACGTTCACTCTCAGGAATGTCAACCCTACTCATAGCTGCAAGTTGTATTTTAGTAATCATCATTGCCCCTAGTAAGGCCGAGTTATCTTCACCAATGCGCCCTTTACTTAAATTCATGATAAGGATTTTACCACTATCCATAATCTCTCTTATATTTATTGTTGATTTTACTTGGCCAATAATATTACGCATTAAAGAACTAGAAAGAAACTGCCCCACTTTATTCTGTATCGGAGAAACCGCTTCAGAAGCAAACTTATCAGCATATGAAGCAAATTCTTTTTCCCAGAAGGCCTTAACCACTGGATCTTTAATATTAGCTACCACTCGTTTGCGATAGGCTTTATCAGATAACATTCTTACTACCCCTAAAATTGTTGATCCAGGAAAATCTAAAATTGCTAAAATAGCATTACGTAAAATATATTCTAAACGAGGGCCCCAAGAATCAGCCCAAAGTTTTTGGAAAACACCTAAAAGGCCAGAAGCTACCAAGTGCCTTAAATGCGGTTCTACTTGCTCTAAGACATTAAAGGCAATTGGATAGTCCATATCAGATGGATTAAAGTAGACAACATCCTTAACTCTCTCTGCTGGGATAAACTCAATAATCTTTTCAGCTAAGTCACCATGAGGATCGACTACTGCCAAGCCATAACCAGCCCTAATATCATCCACTATCATATTTTCTAAAATAGTTGACTTACCCATGCCTGTCTTCCCAATCATGTACATATGACGACGACGATCGTCAGTTTTTATGCCAAATTTTTTAAATTGATTGCGATAAGTTGTTTGCGCAAAAACTGCTATATTATAATTCATAAATAATTAATTTATATTTGTTTGGAGAATCGGGATAATTTGTTGATATAATTCTTTAATCATTGGAGGTAAATAGATTACACCAAGCGTAATTGGTATTAAGACTATTAACACCTTCAAGATGCCAAATATCCTCTGCCAAGCAACATAACGATTAATATGATAAACCATCGCCTTAACTTCTTTAGTTAATTCTAAATTTTCCTTCATTAAAATCAATACTTTTTCATTATTTCCATCTTTTAAATGATTAAACGAGTCTTCCTCTTGTTTATCTTCTTGAGGGCCAATGCCTTGCTTTCCGGCCATATAATTTTATCTAATTAATTATTATACTAAATTTTTGCTAAATAAACCTTAAGATGCTGAGTCATAATTATGGCCAATCATTTTAACCCTTGATCACTAAAAGTTGATAATCTTTTAAATTCAGGATTTATTAGGTCTGCTTCTGGTTTAAATTTTCGTAAATACACGGTTTTGCTTTCCTAATTATTTCTCTCATTTATCTAATATCTTATAATTGATACAAGTTTGGCGCCAGAGTAGCTCTGAATGGATAAGCTAATAGACTAGACATTACTATTTTAACACTTTTTTGCAAATTAGCTAAATTTACTTCAACACCAACTACAGTTTTATATTTCTACCATGAAGCTTTAATGCCCATCGCTCAATAATCTATTAAATTATTTTTAATTAATTTATCTAACATTAAAGGGTTATTTCCATTAGTATCTAATTCTACCAAATAGCCCAAGTCCTTAATTTTCTTAATAAAGTTAGGTTAATTAGCTTAAAAAGTCAGTTCATCGCTACTAATAACAATGCCTTCAATTTTTCCCGCTCTTTCTCTAAGAAACGAAAAAAGATCCTTCTCTTGTACTAGAGACAGACCTTTTTCTAACATGCTTTTAATTAACAAACATGAAATCTAAAGCCTCAACCTAATAAATGCTAAATTACATGATTGCACAAATGGATCATTTTTTATCTTTATTTTTCTTAACTTTTATTAATTTATTTAATTCACGCCGGAATTCATCAGCATCCTTAAAAGACTCATAGACTGAAGCATAACGAATATAGGCAACTGGATCAGTCTTCTTTAGATGCTTCATAACAATTTGGCCAACCTGCAAAGAGGTAATCTCGCCCTTCCTTAATTTTTGTAGGTCTCTTTCAATCCCATGAACTATTTTTTTAAAATCATCTTTAGTAACAGGTCTTTTTTCCAATGACTTTCTTAAGCCATCCATTAACTTATCACGACTATATGATTCTCTCCTACCATCACGCTTCAAAATCATTAAATCCAAAATTTCAATTTCTTCATAAGTAGAAAATCTGAACATGCATTTTAAACATTCTCGCCGACGCCGAATAGAGAGACCGTCTGAAGCAACTCTTGAGTCTACTACTTTTGTGTCAACGTGATAACAAACAGGACATTTCATATTAATTATTTTATGCTATATTTTTGTAGTTTTCTTATAGATTTACCACTAAATATTGTATTTGGTCTAATTATAACAGAATAAGACATTAGGGTCAAAATCAACTAATGTTTAATAAAATGATATATTTTTTCGTCATTCTTATGATCAATGAGATAAATGCTCATTAATCATAATTTTAAAAAAATAGGGATTTATTCCCTATTTTTTTAAGTATTCAAATATTTTAACTAGTATCACATCATCTTTTTTCGAATAAAAGCAGGCACACTCAAATCATCTTCATTTTTATCTTCAGTATCAAAATAATCGTCTGTTTCCTTTTCTGATTTCTTCTCTACTATTGGTCTTAATGGAATATTTTTCACTGCTGG